>OIEP01000013.1_pt1 | contig 282168 bp, 253 predicted proteins | sample 1581861 | NCBI WGS metagenome assembly OIEP01 (sample SAMN03281009, study PRJEB24777) | human gut metagenome | isolation source: fecal sample PR192 from 1 month old female Indian infant, vaginally...
TGAGGGTGGCGGGGGGGATGTGGGTCAAGGGGCAGGGGGGAACGCCGCAGGATATTATGGCTATGCTGTTTGGCGTGAATTTCGTTGCCGCGTTGGTTCCCTGCGTTGTCAGCCGCTTTATTGAACCGCTGAAGCGGATTTTTACGCCAATTATTACCGGTAGCGTGATTGCGCTGATCGGTATGAGCCTGATTAAAGTCAGCGTGATTAACTGGTGCGGCGGTGAACAGACAAAAGCGTTCGCCAGTATGGGCAATATCGCCCTCGGAGCGGCCACGCTGGGGACGATTGTTTTGCTGAGTTGCGCGAAAAACCGCTGGCTGCGTCTCTCTTCGGTGGTGGTGGGGATCGCCGTGGGCTGCCTGGCGGCGGCGCTTAGCGGCACATTTCAGCTTAAAGGTATTGGCGATGTCTGGTTCCGTATGCCGCAACTGTTTCCGTTTGGTTTTCAGTTTAACAGCGCCATCTTTTTACCCGTTGCGCTGGTGTCGCTGGTCTGCATTCTTGAAGCAGTCGGCGACTTAACTGCCAACTGCCTTATCTCTAAGCAGTCGATTGATGACGGCGCTTTTCGTTCGCGACTGAAAGGCGGTATTCTTGCCGACGGGATCAGCTGTATGGTGGCAGCGATGCTGTGCGCGTTCCCTAATACTACTTTTGCGCAAAATAACGGCGTGATTCAGATGACTGGCGTCGCCAGCCGCTATGTCGGACGTTATATCGGCGTAATTTTGATTCTGCTCGGCCTGTTTCCGCCGTTTGGCGACGTTCTGCGCCAGATCCCGGCCCCGGTGCTCGGCGGCGCGACGATGGTGATGTTTGGCTGCGTCGTCGCGGCGGGGATCCGCATCATTACCCAGAATCCATTGACCCGCCGCGATATGCTGATTGTCGGCCTGGCCTTTGGGTTTGGTCTGGGGATTGAGGCCGTTCCCGCGTCGCTGTCCCATTTTCCGTCGATTGTGGGTAACCTGTTCGGTTCCGCGGCGACCAGCGGCGGTCTGGTGGCCATTGTGCTGAACCTGATTATTCCGCAAGAGAAACAGGCCGTGGAGGCGACAACAAGGAGCAACGATGATCGCGCTGAATCACTTTAACCAGCTTAGCGGGGAAGAAGCGGCCTCACTGCTGGCGCCCTGCGTTGCCGTTCCCGGCTGGACGGCGGCGCTGGTTGACGGCCGTCCCTGGCGTAACTGCCACGAGTTGCTCACCGCCGCGCGGCAGCTGATGGCTGAGTGGGGCGAAGCGGAGTTAACTCAGGCGCTGAGCGCGCATCCGCGTATTGGCGAGAAACCCGTCGGGCAACAGGCGCACGCGGCGTTATCGCGTCAGGAGCAGGGGGACGTTGATGACCGCGACGCCCGCCTGACGCAGGCGCTTCTGGCGGGTAACGCCCGCTATGAAGCCCGATTCGGGCGGGTATTTTTGATTCGCGCGAAAGGGCGCAGCGGGGAGGCGATTTTACAGGCGCTGTCGCGGCGTTTGCATAACAGTGATAGCGAAGAGGTACAGGAAGCGTTAGCGCAGTTGCGCGAAATCACCTTATTAAGACTGCAAGGAGTCATTGGCGAATGAGTACGTTAAGCACCCATATTCTGGATATCTCCACGGGCCTGCCGGCACAGGGGGTGAAAGTTGTGCTGGAACGGGAAGGGGCGCGGATAGCCAGCGGTATTACTGATGATAATGGTCGTATTGGTGAACTGAGCGGTGGGTCGCTGGCGACAGGGCGCTACCGGCTGACGGCGGAGATTGGCGAGTGGTTTGCCGCCAGCGGGCGCGATACGCTATATCTGAATGCGCAGATTGATTTTGCTATTCGTGAGGCGGCAGGCGATCACTATCATTTGCCGTTTTTAATTGCTCCTGGCGGTTGGTCAACCTATCGCGGCAGCTGATTTCAGTCCCCCAGTAATGCCGTGCACTTAAGCAAATCATCGGTGTTGTTTTCTGTTTTATTTGCCTGTGGCAATCGCATTATCGGTGGTTTAAACGAAAATCTGATTCGGTTACTGAGCTGATACGGGCTGAAATATAAAAGATATAACTTTTTTATCATTTTCAGCCTCTGAAAAGCCCCTGACGAATAACGGACTCACCGCATGGGGGTTGGGCGCATCAAGGAAACCTGGCGAGAACGCAGGCGCGCATCCAGGACTGGCCGCCAGGACGGCGGCCAGAGGGCGGGTCGAGACAGGGACAAAATTGCCGGGAGCAATTTTGAACAGCGCTTGCGCTGGCCCTGGAAGGGCGAGTCCCAGGGATGGGACGAGTAGCGTCGAGTCCCGCCCGGTCCGCCAGATGAAGCCGGAGTGGAGCGGACCGCGCAGCGGCAGGTTTTCAGCGCCATGCCGGGGGTGCAGGGGGACGGGCGAAACGTCCCCCTGCCCGTTCACACGCTGTGGATATAACGAATATCTTCGTATTACCCGTGAACGGAACAGACCACGGAATCTGAATGGGCGAAAATGAAAAATGCGCCATTTTCGCCAGAACCACCGATTAACAGAACCGCTCAGCCAGCCGGACACTGCACCGTCAGAGCACCGCGATGCTCCCGGAAAAAGTGTTACTCCGCAGCCGCATCTCCCCATACGCGTTCGCCGTTCACCCATGTCTCGCTGATATTTCGTTCATCTCCCAGGGTCATCAGGACGAACAACTGCTCGTAGATATCGTTGCACCGTTCGCTGCGTAAGCGCTGCAGCGGCGTGACCGCCCGGTCAATAACCACAAAATCGGCCTCTTTGCCCGGCTGAAAATTACCAATTTTCTCATCAAGACGCAGAGCATGCGCGCCGCCGAGGGTGGCATGGTAAAACGCTTCGCTGGCGCGCAGACGATAGCTTTGCAACTGGCCAACTTTGTAAGCCTCGCCCAGAGTACGCAGCATACTGAACGTTGTGCCAGCCCCGACATCGCTGCCGATGCCCATCCGTACCTTTTTCTGCCAGCAGGTGGCTAAACGAAACAGCCCGCTGCCGAGAAACAGGTTTGACGTCGGGCAAAAGGCCAGCGCTGAACCGGTTTCGTGCAGACATTGCCACTCGGCATCCGCAAGATGAATACCGTGGGCAAACACGCTGCGTTCGCCGGTGAGTCGATAGTGATGGTAGACATCAAGATAATGCTCATGCTCTGGCCACAGGCTTTTTACCCATGCCACTTCATTGAGGTTTTCGCTCAGATGCGTATGCAGCCAGGTATCAGGAAACTCTTCCCGCAATTGTTGCACCGCCGCCAGCAGCTCAGGCGTCGAGGTCGGCGCGAAGCGTGGCGTAATAGCGTAGCCGAGGCGGCCCCGCCGGTGCCAGCGCGCAATAAGCTCTCGGGTTTGTTGGTAACTTTGCTCCGCGCTTTCGCTAAGATAGTTCGGCGCGTGGCGGTCCATCATCACTTTCCCGGCGAGCAGGCGCATATTCAGCCGCAGCGCTTCGTTAAACAGCGCATCCACCGATTCAGGGTGCACGGTGCAAAATACCAGCGCGGTGGTGGTGCCGTGGCTCAGCAGCTGGTTAACGAAAAATTGGGCGATCTCCGCGGCATAGTCGGCATTGGCAAACTGGCTCTCCACCGGAAAGGTATAAGTGGTGAGCCACTCCAGCAGCTGTTCGCCAAACGCGCCAATCATCTCGGTTTGCGGGTAGTGTACGTGCGCATCGACAAAGCCGGGTAGCAACAGTTTACCGCGCAGATCGCGGTAGCCTTCCTGCGGCCGCAGGTGCTGTTCACCCGCCTGCCACGGCAGCAGCGCCTGAATGCGCCCATCCCGAAGAAACAATATCCCGTCTTCCAGATAGCGCGCATGGCGGGCAATATCATCGGCGCTATCGGCAACCGCGGCGATATCAAAAAATGCGCCGCGAATTGCGGTCTCGTAGTTAATCATCATAGCTGCCTTGTGGGTTAGCAAAAGGATAGATGAGTCAGGCAAAATTGATGCCAGTTTGCGTGGGCGGCGAATCGCCGCGACAGGGGCCGCGGCGGTGGAGAGTCATCACTCTTTCTGGGCAATGGCGCTGAATCTGGCTGCGGCGCCGACGCGTTCGTCGCGGGCAATCCAGCGATAGGCCGCGCCGCTCAGCAGTACGCCGATAAACCAGCTAAAGTTCGCTACCTCATGCAGGGCCGGAATAAAACTGATGATCAGGCCGATGGCGACGGAGGGCACCAGCGCGGCGATGGCTTTCGGGTTAACGCCGTTGCGGTACCAGTATTGGCCTTTTGGCGTGTCGTCGAACAAATCGTTGACCGACACCTGCCCGCGTTTAATTAAATAGAAGTCAACAATCAGGATGCCGAACAGCGGGCCGATAAAGGCGCCCAGCACATCAAGGGTGTAGTGGATAAGTTCCGGTGAATTAAACAGGTTCCACGGCGTCAGCAGGATTGAACCGACGGCGGCGATCATTCCCCCGGTGCGGAAGCTGATTTTCTGCGGCGAGCAGTTAGAAAAATCGAACGCCGGGGAGACAAAGTTCGCCACGATATTGATACCAATGGTGGCGGTGATCATGGTCAGCAGGCCAATCGCCACCGCCAGATCGTTGCCGACGCGGCTTACCGTCTCAATCGGGTCGGTAATCATGCGGCCAAACAGCGACTGGGTACCGGAGACAATCACCACGGTAACCACAGAGAACAGCAGGAAGTTAAATGGCAGGCCCCAGCGGTTGCCGCGGCGAATCTCGCCCATGCTTTTACCGTAGCGCGCGAAATCGCCAAAGTTGAGCAGCGGACCGGAGAAGTAGGAGACCACCAGCGCGGTGGCGGTGATCATCTGCCAGGTTTGTTCCCCGGCGCTGAGCGATTTACTGGCAAGGGTAAAGGAGATCCCGTCTAAACCGGTTTTGTATACAATCCAGCCTGCTAACGCCAGCATCACCACGTATACCGCCGGACCGGCAATATCAATAAAGCGCTTAATGGCGTTCATCCCATGCCAGAACACCATCGCCTGCAGTAGCCACATGGTGGCGAAGCAGAGCCAGCCCAGATGCGACAGGCCAAGGAAACTGGCTTCGGTCAGCGTCGACAGCGACGGCCAGAATTTCAGCAGTACCAGCATCAGCGCGTTAGCGGCGAGGTAAGTCTGAATGCCGTACCACGCAAAAGCGATCAGGCCGCGGATCACCGCCGGAATATTGGCCCCGAAGACGCCAAATGCCTGACGACAGATAACGGCGTAGGGGACGCCGGCCATCTGGCTGGGCTTCGCTACCAGATTCGCGCATAACTGGACAATACAAATCCCCACCAGCAGGCACAGTAGCACCTGCCAGCTCGCCAGTCCGAGAGTAAAGAAGCTTGCGGCGACCACGTATCCGCCCATGCTGTGCACATCGGACATCCAGAAAGAGAAAATGTTGTACCAGCTCCAGTTCTGGTCGCGCGTCGGCGCCAGATCCTCATTGCTAAGGCGTGGGCTGTAGCCGGCGTGGGGATCAGCGGCCTTAACCTGATGGGTATTGTGTGTGTTTGGCATGAAACCTGCTCCTGTCAATGAAAACCCTGTTAGATGGATCGCTGAGGCGGTTGCAGGAATCAGGCCAAAAAAGATAATCTTGTATGCAATAATTTCGTTATATGTATACGATTTGGCGTTCGAATGATTAAAACCGGAGTGGTTAATGAGTAATCAACATCGTCTGCAGACCGCGCCAGCTCTGCATGACAAAGACGAATCAATCTATCAGGCGTTGATGACCGCGATTGTCGAACATCAGTTGCCGCCGGGAAGCAAACTGCCCGAAGAGGCGCTGGCAGAGGTGTTTGGCGTGAGCCGCACCGGGATCAGAAAGGTGCTGCAACGACTCGCGACTGTGCAAATGGTCACGTTAACGCCCAAACGTGGTGCACAGGTGGCCAGTCCGACTGTTGAAGAGGCGCAGGAGATTTTTCGTACCCGGGCGCTGCTGGAAGTGGCCAATTTGCCGGATGTGCTGGCCCGCTGCCAGCCGCCGCACCTCGCCGCGCTGGAAGCGATTACCCGTCAGGAGCAGCGGGCGCACGAAAATTATGATGGCCCGGCGGCGATCCGCTACTCCGCAGAGTTCCATATTCAGATGCAGGCGATTTCCGGCAATCAGGTGCTCACTGAGATGGTGACCCGTCTGAGCCAGCGCTCTTCATTAGTGATTGCGGCATGGGGATCGCCGTGGCGTCAGGGCTGTCGCTGTGACGATCATGAACAGCTTATTCAACTGCTGCGCGACAAAGCGCTACAGCCTCTGAGCGACGCGTTAACGCACCATTTTGAGCATATCGTCGCCAGCCTTTGCTTTGAGCGATCTGGTGTCACCTTACCTGATTTTGCCCGGCTGTTCGCCGCCTATAAGGAACAATAATGCCGCCTGTTTGTATACAAGTGATTAATCCCAATACCAGTCCCGGGATGACAGAAACCATTGGCGCCGCAGCCAGAGCGGTCGCCGCACCGGGAACCGAGATTCTGGCGGTCTGTCCTCGCGAGGGCGTGCCGTCAATAGAGGGACACTTTGACGAAGCCATTGCCGCCGTCGGCGTGCTGGAGCAGATTGCCGTTGGCCGTCGCCAGGGCGTGGATGGCCATGTGATTGCCTGTTTTGGCGATCCCGGCCTGCTGGCGGCGCGTGAACTGGCGCAAGGGCCGGTGGTGGGGATTGCGGAAGCGGCGATGCATATGGCAACGCTGGTCGCCACCCGGTTTTCTATCGTGACCACGCTACCGCGAACTTTAATTATTGCGCGCCATTTGTTGCAACAATATGGCTTTCAGCACCACTGCGCCGCTCTGCACGCCATTGATTTACCGGTGCTGGCGCTGGAAGACGGCAGCGGCATGGCGCAGGAGAAGGTGCGCGCGCGCTGTATCCAGGCGCTGAAAGAAGATGGTTGCGGGGCTATCGTACTGGGCTGCGGCGGAATGGCGACGCTGGCGCAGGAACTGACCCATGAGCTGCGGGTGCCGGTCATCGATGGCGTCAGCGCGGCGGTCAAAATGGTTGAGTCGCTGGTGGCGTTAGGGCTGTCCACCAGCAAACAGGGCGATCTGGCATTTCCGGAACCCAAGGCGTTAAGCGGCAAATTTCAGGCGCTAAACCCATTTTAAATTGAAGGAGTAGGCGATGGTATTTTTGGCAGATGATTATCCTCGCGACCTGCGCGGCTACGGCGAGCATCCGCCGCATGCGCGGTGGCCGCAAAACGCGCGGATAGCCGTGCAGTTTGTGCTGAACTATGAAGAGGGGTCGGAAAACCACGTGCTGCATGGCGATGCCGGTTCCGAACAATTCCTGTCCGATATTATTGGCGCCGCCAGTTACCCCGATCGCCACATGTCGATGGACTCGTTATATGAATATGGCAGCCGCGCCGGTTTCTGGCGCATTCATCGGGAGTTCAGCAAGCGCGGATTGCCCCTGACCGTATTTGGCGTCGCCATGGCGCTGGCGCGTCATCCCGATGTGGTTTCGGCGATTAAGGCGGCGAACTATGACGTGGTCAGCCACGGCTGGCGCTGGATTCACTATCAGAATATGTCCATTGAGCAGGAACGGGCGCACCTGAACAAGGCGGTTCAGGTATTAACCGCGCTGTTCGGCAAGCCCCCCACCGGCTGGTATACCGGGCGCGATAGCCCGAACACCCGGCAACTGGTGGTTGAGCACGGCGGCTTTGATTATGACAGCGACTATTATGGTGACGATCTGCCGTTCTGGAGCGAGGTGACGTGCAGCGACGGCACGCGTAAACCCCATCTGATTGTGCCATATACCCTTGATGCCAATGACATGCGCTTCGCCACCGCCCAGGGGTTTAATACCGCCGAGCAGTTTTACACTTATCTGAAAGATAGCTTCGATGTGCTGTATGCGGAGGGAGAACTCGCGCCGAAGATGATGTCCGTTGGCATGCATTGCCGCCTGCTGGGGCGTCCGGGCCGTTTCCGCGCATTGCAGCGTTTTCTCGACTATATTCAGCAGCATGAACGGGTATGGGTCTGTACCCGTCAGCAGATTGCCGATCACTGGCGCGAGGTGCATCCGTTCGGTGCGTAATGGCCTGCGGATGCGTGTGTCCTCCTGCCCGGAGAGTCCACAGATAAACTCTGACTACGCTGGAGACCCTCTCTCTTTTCGGGAGAGGGCTGGCACGAGAGGACGACTCCTGGAGGCGGGCGTTTAGCCGGTCCGGCTGCGTCACCGGAGGGACAAAAGACCTAGCTCATCAGACTGACATGGGCGGCGACGATGCGCCAGCCAAAGGGGAAACGTACCCAGGTTTGCTGCTGGCGACCAATGCGTTCGCTCCCCTCACGGGTGAATTCGGTGCTGCATACCGCGTAATCTTCGCCGAAGGTGGTGATGGTGGTGTGGCGCAGCTCGCGCTGCAACCCGGCGGCAGGCCGGGCGGCGCGAAAAGCGCGGATTTCGTCGATGCCGTACAGATTCTCTCCGGCGCCCAGACGCACCGTGCGTTTATCGTGCCAGAACAGCTCGTCCAGCACCGCGACATCATTGCTTACCAGCGCCTCCTCATAGCGGTAAAACGCCGCGGTGACCTCGGCGAGAATCAGCGGCCGGTTAATATGGTCTTGTGTCATCATGCTGCAATCTCCGCAGGGCGGGCATCGGTGATGCCCATCTCTTCCAGTACCCGCGCCACGCGCAGGCAGGCTTGTTCATTAAACGGGGCAGCAATTAACTGCACGCCGATCGGCTGCCCATTCGGGGTGCGTAGCGGCACCGTGACCACCGGCAGTCCGAGGAAGGAGACGGGCTGAGTGAGTATCCCCATGCTGGCGCGGATCGGTAACGCCTGGCCGTTTATTTCCATCAATTGAGCGCCAATGGGGGTGGCACAGCATGGCGTAGCTGGCGCGATCAGCACATCGGCGTGGGTAAACAGGGTTTTAAACGCCTGCTGCGCATGGCGGCGAAAGCGCTGGGCCTGAATATACCATGCCGACGGGATCATCGCCCCGGCCAGCAGGCGTTCGCGGGAGTTCGGCTCAAAACGTTCGGGCTGGCGGCGGAGTTCGGGCAGATACTGATTACCGCCTTCTGAAGCGCTGATAATAAATGCCGCCGAACGGGCCAGTTCGGCCTCCGGGAAGTTTAGCTCATCATGCGCTGCAAGCGCCTGAGCGACGCGGGCGACCGCCGCGCGCGCATCGTTATCGCACCAGGTCGAAAAATAACCGCCGAGCGTGGCGCAGCGTAACCCCTCCATGCCGCGAGTTAAAAGATTAGCGGTACGTTCGCTGGCTTTGTCCGCCTGAAAACCATCGGCAGGATCGCGCCCCTGTAGCGCGTCATAAACCGCGGAGAGATCGCCAACGCAGCGGGCAAACGGGCCAATATGGTCGAGGCTGGCGACGAAGGGATGGCTACCGGAGCGCGACAAACGGCCAAATGTCGGTTTCAGACCAAAGATCCCGCATAACGAAGCCGGGACGCGAATGGAACCGTTGGTATCGCTGCCCAGCGTGAAATGCACCAGCCCCGCGGCTACTGCCGCCGCCGATCCCCCGGACGATCCCCCGGCGATTTTGGCAAGATCGTGCGGGTTATGCGTTGCGCCATAATGGCTGTTTTCCGTCGTAAACCCGTAAGCGTAGGCGTCCATATTCAGCATCCCGGACAGCAGCGCGCCAGCGCTGTGCAACTGACGCACCGCCCAGCTATCGGCGACGGCCGGAGATCGGTCGCTAAACAGCCGGGCGCCGGCAAGGGTGGTATGACCGGCGACATCGAACAGATTTTTCACCGCATAGGGAATGCCTGCCAGCGCGGGCAGGGGCTTTTTTTCCCGTCGCAGGGTGTCAATATTCTCCGCCTCGGCGAACATGCGCTTTTCGCTGACGTGGGTCCAGGCGTTGATCCGCGGGTTAACGCGCGCAATGCTCTCCAGAGTATGGCGGGCAATCTCTCTGGCGCTGAGATCGCCGCTTGCCAGTGCGCGCTGTATGTCGTGGATAGTTAATTCATGTAGCTTCATGCTTTATACACTCCGGCGATTTCGACGCGTTCGTCGAGGGGAAAGGCCAGCAGCGGACCGGCCATGGCGGCAATGCGGCTAAACTGCAATCTGAGTTCAGCGCGTCGGGTTTCGTCCAGCTCCAGCGCCAGCAATTGTTCCATTTGTGCAAGATAAACGTCCCATTCGGCTTGCGGTATATTCATTATTGACTCCTAATATCCGGCGGCGGAGCCGTTGCTACGCGGATCGCTGGCTCCTTCAATCAGGCCATTGGGATGGCGAACAACGGCCCCTGCGTGGCCCATGACTTCACTAAAATCGGTCAGTATTTCAACGTCGTGCCCCAGTTCACGCAGACGGGCGATACTTTCGGTACTGAAGCGGCCTTCCAGCTTGAGTGAGTCGGAGGTCTGCCCCCAGGTTCGCCCCAGTAGCCAGCGCGGTCGGCTGATGCTCTCCTGTAGCGGCGCATTTTGCATCACGTAGCGGGTGAAGATAGCGGCCTGGGTCTGCGGCTGGCCGTCTCCGCCCATTGAGCCGTAAACCATCACCCGGCCATCGTTAAGTCGTGCGGCGGCGGGATTGAGCGTGTGAAACGGCTGTTTACCGGGTGCGAGAGCCAGCAGGTGAGCCGGATCGAGGCTGAACGACGCCCCGCGGTTCTGCCAGACAATGCCGCTTTCCGGTAGCACCACGCCGCTGCCGAACTCGTGATAGAGACTCTGGATAAAGGAGACCGCAAGGCCGCTTTTATCGATTACCCCCATCCACACCGTATCGCCCGGACCTTTACCCGTCCCCCACGGTGCGGCCTGCTGGTCGTTGATGGTGTCAGCCAGCGGCTGAAGCTCTGAGGGGTTCAGCAGACTTTGGATATCGACATTCAGATGGCGCGGGTCGGTGATATGCGCGTCGCGCAGGCCAAAAGCCAGCTTGGTGGCTTCAACAAGGCGGTGGACGGTCATGGCCTCGTCGGCGTCGGTCATGGCCAGCCGATCGGTTATGCCGAGGATCGCCAGTGAAACCAGTCCCTGAGTGGGCGGCGCGAGATTCCACAGTTCGCCGTGCTGATGTTCAAGCCTGAGCGGTTGCACGCGCCGTGCGCGATGGTGTCGCAGGTCGCTTAAGGTGACGGGCATTCCGTACTTTTCCATACCGCGCGCCAGATGCTCCGCCAGCGGTCCGCGATAGAAACTGTCTAAGCCTTCCTCCGTTAACTGGCGCAAGGTGTTGGCCAGCGCCGGTTGCAAAAAGCGGCTACCGGCTTGCGGCGGCTGGCCATTCACCAGCCAGGTTTCGGCAAAACCGGGTTGTTCACGTAGCTCGTGGAGTTTGTCGGCTGTGGCGCTGGCCTGTGAGACGGTGACCGGGATACCGTCCGCCGCGTAGCCGATAGCATCTTCCAGCAGGCGCGTCAGCGGCAGTTCTTTACCGGTTAAATCACGGGAAATTTTCAGCGCTTCATCCCAGCCGCTGACGGTGCCCGCTACGGTCAGCGCCGCCTTTGGGCCGCGGTGGGGGATCTGCGCCAGCCCGGCATAGGCCTGGGGCGTCGCCAGCGAACCTGCAGCGCCGCTGGCATCAATGGCAATGGGGTCGCCATCGGGCGGGACGATAAGCCAGAAACCATCGCCGCCGAGGCCATTCATATGTGGGTACACCACGGCGATCGTGGCGGCGGCGGCGACCATGGCTTCTATCGCGCTCCCGCCTTCGCGCAGCACCGCCAGCGCGCTCTGGCTGGCCAGATGATGGGGGGCGACCGCCATCCCGTGGGCGGCAACATGACTTTGCATGAGTTGTCCTCAAATAAGCGGATTGTCCGTATGGGGGTTGCAAAAGCTGTTCCATGTCTGAACATAACGTTTCAACCGTGGTCTGCGATGCGTATTTTTTGCGGAACTGGCATGCATTATGAAAGCGGTTAACGCTATAGTGCGGTGAAACGAAAGTTACAGAGGTCTTATGCAACAGCTTGATGAACGACTGAAAGCGCAGTACGCGTCTTTATCGCCGCAGGAACAGCGGGTGGCGGATTTTATTTTCGACCATTTCGATGATCTGATTAGTTACAACAGCGCGGAACTGGCGCGCCTGAGCTGCGTATCGAAAGCGACCGTCAGCCGGTTGTTCAAGCGCCTGGGCTATGAGAAATATAAAGATATGCGCGATGAGCTGCGTACCTTGCGCCAGAGCGGAATGCCGCTCACCGATAATCGCGATGCGGTACAGGGTAACACGCTGCTGGCGCGCCACTATAAACAGGAGATGGCGAACCTGACGCAATGGGTCAATGCCCTGGATGTTCAGCAATTCGCCGGGGCGATTCAGGCGCTGGTCGCCGCGCGACGCATTTTTATCGTCGGTATGCGCAACTCCTGGCCGGCGGCGCTGCATCTTCGTCAGCAGTTTTTACAGGCCCGCGGACAGATTCAGGTGTTGCCGCAGCCAGGGCAAAGTTTAAGCGAAGAGCTGGTGGATTTAACCGCTGAAGACCTGGTGGTGGTGATGGCGTTTCGCCGCCGTCCGCGCATTATTCGTCCGCTGTTGCAGCAGCTTCAGAGCCGCGGCATTCCGGTATTGTTAATGTGCGAACCGCAGGCGCATGGCCTGTTTCCGCTGGCGCGCTGGCAGCTTTGCGCGCCGCTGGATAGCGTCTCGGCCTATGATAGCTACGCCTCGGTAAATAGCCTGATCAATCTGCTGGCGAATGCTTTCCTGCACGAAATCCTCGATAAAGGCCGTCCGCGTATTCACGAGATCGCCAACCTTTACCAGCACCTGGATGAGCTCGAACAGCGATAATGGGGCGCCAGCGTGGTGCTTTGCATTATTTTGGTGCAATCAACATAAAGAGGAAACGCAGTATTGTTTCCACTTTATGTCGATTTTTTCTTGTTTTATCGTCTTTTAACTGTGAAGTGGCTGATTGCATTATCGTGATATTTACCTGGCACATTAGTTGCAAAAGTTAATTTAAAGAACCTTTTGTTTCATGCTAACGTAACGGGTAAATACGATGAAAAAACTGTTGATCGCACTGGCCGGGGTCGCCTGTCTGTTAACCAATCTGTCAGCCGCGCGGGCTGACCAGCTACAGGATATTGAAAAGCGCGGCGTTATCCGCATTGCGGTGCCGCAGGATTTCCCGCCGTTTGGCTCGGTAGGCACCGACCTTCAGCCGCAGGGCTATGACATTGATATGGCGCGCTATCTCGCCAAAGAGATGAAGCTCAAGCTGCAACTGGTGCCGGTCACCAGCGCCAACCGCGTGCCGTATCTGCAAACCGATAAGGTTGATCTGGTGATTTCCAGTCTCGGCAAAAATGCGGAACGGGAGAAGGTGATCGATTTCAGCCGCGCCTATGCGCCGTTTTTCCTTGGTGTGTTTGGCCCGAAAGGCGAGGAGCTGAAGGATCCGGCGGCGCTGAGCGGTAAAAGCGTTGGCGTGACCCGCGGCGCGGTGGAGGACATGGTACTGACCAGCGTGGCGCCGAAAGATGCGCAGATTAAACGCTACGAAGATAACAATACCACGCTGTCAGCCTGGCTTTCCGGCCAGGTACAGTATGTGGCGACCGGCAACCTGGTGGTGGCGGCCATTTCCCGCCAGAATCCCGCTAAAGCGCCGGTCGTGAGCTTTATGCTGAAGGATTCGCCGTGCTTTATCGGCCTGAAAAAGAATGAACCGGCGCTGAAGGCGAAGGTGAATACGCTGATTGAACAGGGTATTAAAGACGGCACGCTGAATGGTCTGTCCGAGAAGTGGATGAAAGCGCCGCTGCCCGCCAGCCTCGGCGCATAAGGGCCGGGCATGACGGAGCAACTTCATTTCTCTGCGCTCTGGCCGCACTGGCCGGAGCTACTGGCGGGACTGTGGGTGACCATTCAACTCACGGTTCTGGCGACGATCGGCGGCCTGACGCTGGGCATCTTCGGCGCCGCCATTCGCAGCGGGCGCGCCAGTTGGTTTAGTCGGATGTGGGGCGGGTATGTTGAACTGATCCGCAATACGCCGTTTGTGGTACAGCTGTTTTTTATCGTCTTCGGTTTACCGAATCTGGGGCTAAAGATGACGGCGGGCGAGGCCGCGCTGCTGGCGATGGTGGTGAATCTCGGCGCCTACAGCACTGAGATCGTGCGCGCCGGTATTCAGGTGACGCCGAAAGGGCAGTGGGAAGCCGGTCGGGTACTGGGACTCACCCGGACGCAGACCTTTATGCAGGTGATTTTGCCGCCTGCGTTACAGCGCATTTATCCGGCGCTGGTGAGCCAGTGCATTATCGTGATGCTCGGATCATCGGTGGTGTCGCAGGTCTCTTATGAGGAACTGACCTTTGCCGCCAACCTGATTCAGTCGCGCACTTTTCTCAGCTTTGAGGTCTATCTGGTGACCACGGGGATCTATTTAGTGTTGTCGATATCGATGCGTCAGCTACTGATGGCGGCAGGGCGTAAATGGCTGGGGGTGCAGGCATGATGACCACCTTTACCGATTGGGACATTGTCCGCAATCTGCTGCTTGCCGGGCGCTGGACGGTACTGCTGTCGCTGGTGGCCTTTGTCGGCGGCGCGCTGGTGACGTTGCCGCTATTGCTGCTGCGCCTGACCGGCGGGCGGCAGGTGCAACGCCTGATTCGTGGCTATATCGAACTGTTTCAGGGTACGCCGCTGCTGATGCAGTTGTTTCTCGCCTTTTTCGGCGTGGCGCTGTTTGGTATTGATGTGTCGGCGTGGACCGCGGCGTCGCTGGCGCTGACGCTGTATACCAGCGCCTTTTTGCTCGATATCTGGCACGGCAGTATTCGCGCGCTGCCAAAAGGGCAGTGGGAAGCGTCGCGCTGTCTGGGGCTGAGCTTTGCTCAGACGTTGTACCGGGTGGTCGCGCCGCAGGCGCTGCGTATTGCCATCGCCCCGACGGTAGGGTTTGCCGTTCAGGTTATCAAGGGTACGGCGCTGGCGTCGATTATCGGCTTCGTCGAACTCACGAAAGCGGGCACCATGCTGACCAACGTGACCTACCAGCCGTTTAAAGTCTTTGCGCTGGTGGCGCTGGGTTACTTCATTCTGTGTTATCCGCTGTCCCGCTACAGTCGTTATCTGGAGAACAAGTTCAATGCCTCTCATCACCATTAATCAAATGCAGAAGTATTACGGCGATAACCATGTGCTCAAGGGTGTCGATCTGGATATCGATATGGGTGAAGTTATCTCGATTATCGGCCGCAGCGGGTCAGGTAAGAGTACGCTGCTGCGCTGTATTAACGGCCTTGAAGGCTATCAGGAAGGCAGCATTAAGCTCGGCGGGATGACCATTACCGATCGCGATTCCCAGGCGCGGGAAATCAGCCGCTCTATCGGCATGGTGTTCCAGAGCTTTAATCTATTCCCGCATATGACGGCGCTGGAAAACGTGATGCTGGCCCCGCGCCGGGTGCTGAAAAAGAGCGCCGCCGAGTGCCGCGAACTGGCCCGGCAGATGCTGGAAAAAGTGGGGCTTGGCGACCGGATTGATTACTATCCGGCCAATCTTTCCGGCGGCCAGCAGCAGCGCGTGGCGATTGCCCGCGCGCTGGCGATGTCGCCAAAAGTTTTACTCTGCGACGAGATCACCTCGGCGCTGGACCCGGAACTGGTTGGCGAAGTGCTCAAAGTGCTGGAGCAACTGGCGGCGGAAGGTATGACGCTGATCCTCGTGACCCATGAAATGAATTTTGCCCGCGAAGTGGGCGACCGCGTGGTGTTTATGCATCAGGGGCGCGTCTGGGAGCAGGGTGACAGTAAAACGCTGTTCGCTAATCCGCAGACCAGTGAACTGAAGCAGTTTATTTCATCCGTGCGCGGTCTCAACTAATTAAAGGATTTTCCGATGGATATCACTCAGTTTTCGCAAATCAACCCTCCGTCGCGGCTGCTGATGGGACCGGGCCCGATCAACGCCGATCCCCGCGTGCTGCGCGCCATGTCGAGCCAGCTTATTGGCCAGTATGACCCGGCGATGACCCATTACATGAATGAGGTGATGGCGCTGTATCGCGGTGTCTTCCGTACGGAAAACCGCTGGACGATGCTGGTCGACGGTACCTCGCGGGCGGGGATTGAAGCGATTCTGCTTTCGGCGATTAGGCCAGGGGACAAAGTGCTGGTGCCGGTCTTTGGCCGCTTCGGTCATCTGCTGTGCGAAATCGCCCGCCGCTGCCGGGCGGAGGTACACACCATTGAAGTGCCGTGGGGAGAAGTCTTTACCCCGGACCGGATTGAAGACGCCATCAAAAGCGTGCGCCCGCGGCTGCTGCTGACGGTGCAGGGCGATACTTCTACTACCATGCTGCAACCGCTGGCGGAACTGGGGGAAATCTGTCGCCGCTACGATGTGCTGTTTTATACCGATGCGACCGCTTCGCTGGGCGGCAACCCGCTGGAAACCGACGCCTGGCAACTGGATGCGGTGTCGGCGGGCATGCAAAAATGCCTCGGCGGCCCGTCCGGAACTTCACCCATTACCCTTAGCGCGCGGATGGAAGAGGCGATTCGCCGCCGCAAGTGCGTTGAAGAGGGGATCCGTACCGATGCTCACCTCGATGGCGTCGATGAGATGGTCTACTCCAACTACTTCGACCTCGGCATGATTATGGATTACTGGGGGCCGGAGCGTCTCAATCACCATACTGAAGCCACCTCGGCGCTGTTTGCCGCCCGTGAATGCGCGCGGCTGATCCTCCAGGAAGGGCTGGATAACGGCATTGCCCGCCATAAGCTGCACGGGGATGCGCTGGTAAAAGGTATTCAGGCGATGGGGCTGGAGACGTTCGGTGACCTGAAACATAAGATGAACAACGTGCTTGGCGTGGTGATCCCGCCGGGGATTAACGGCGACCAGGCGCGAAAACTGATGCTGGAAGATTTCGGCATTGAAATCGGCACCTCGTTTGGCCCGCTGCACGGCAAGGTGTGGCGTATCGGCACCATGGGCTACAACGCGCGTAAAGACTGCGTGATGACCACGCTTAGCGCGCTGGAGTCAGTGCTGAACTATCTTAAATTTCCGACCGTCCAGGGTGCGGCGATGCAGGCGGCATGGGATCACTATCGCACCGAGAGCGCGCAATGAGTCAAACAACACGCCAGCAGGCGGAGATGCAGCAGGTCGCTGCGCGGGTGATGGCCCGCGCCGATGAGCTGGCCGCGATCAGCGAAACAGCGGACGCCCTGACCCGGGTATATCTGTCGCCGCAGCATCTACAGGCTAATCAACAGGTGGGGTTGTGGATGGCCCAGGCCGGTATGATCGTCTGGCAGGACAGCGTCGGCAATATTTGCGGGCGCTACGAGGGAGAGCGGGAAGGCGCCCCCGCCATTTTGCTGGGATCGCATCTTGACACCGTGCGCAATGCCGGTCGTTACGACGGGATGCTCGGCGTGCTGACGGCGATTGAAGTGGTGCATCGCCTGCATCAGCAGGGACGGCGTCTGACGAAGGCGATAGAAATTGTCGGTTTTGGCGATGAAGAGGGGACGCGTTTTGGTATCACGCTGCTCGGCAGTCGCGGGCTGACCGGTACCTGGCCAGATGGCTGGCTGGCGCAGACCGATGCCGACGGCGTCAGCGTGGGGCAGGCAATGGTGCTGGCCGGGCTGGATCCGTCGCGCATTCATCTTGCCGCCCGCAGCGTGGAGGAGATTGCCGCCTATCTGGAACTGCATATCGAACAGGGCCCGTGTCTGGAGCAGGAGGGGCTGGCGCTGGGCGTGGTGGAGGCGATCAACGGCGCGCGTCGCCTGAACTGCTGCTTTACCGGCGAGGCGGGGCACGCGGGGACGGTGCCGATGAACCACCGTAAAGATGCGCTGGCGGCGGCGGCAGAGTGGATGGTGCTGACAGAGACCATGACCCGCGAGTACGGGGAGAACCTTGTTGCCACGGTGGGTACGCTGCGCTGTGCGCCTGGCGCGGTCAACGTTATTCCCGGCGAAGTGACGCTGACCCTCGATATTCGCGGGCCGAACGATCGGCCGCTGGATGCGCTCCTGACCACGCTGCTGATGCGGGGGGAGGAGATCGCCGCCCGTCGTCAGTTGCGATTCCGCGCGGAAGAGTTTTACCGTATTGCCGCGACCGCCTGCGATAGCGGATTACAGCAGGTATTAAGCGCGGCGGTGCGCAGGGTTCAGGGGCGGTCGCTGACGCTGCCGAGCGGCGCCGGGCATGATGCCATCGCCATTGCCGAACGCTGGCCGTCGGCAATGCTGTTTGTTCGCTGCAAAGGCGGCGTCAGCCATCATCCTGCCGAGTCAGTTACCGTCGACGATGTGGCGCTGGCGATCGAGGCTTATTTCCTCGCGGTGTCGGAACTGGCGGCGAAATAGGTTATCCCGCAAGTGCTGGCGGCGGGTATTGTCGGGATAACGCCCTTTTCCGGGGGCGTCCCGGCATTCGCGGCGTTGGGGGGATCGTCCGCTACCCCGCGGGGTTAGCATCGCGCGAGTCAGTTTGCACTATTGTGGTGCATTTCAGGCAAGGAACATGCCATAAATAAGCAAAGCGTCTGGTTATTATTTATTCAAATATGCAAAAAGGTGTAACGGCATTGCGCCGCGGCGATACGCTGCGTTACCTGGCATAATTAATGCTTATCTCTTAGCGGAATTACCTCAAAATGAGTATAACCGGAGGAGACGGTCATGATAAAAATAACGCTTCCAGACGGGCATTATTATGATGAGATGCTTACCGCACAGGGAGAGCAGCGCCAGCACTATAACGCCTGGTGGCAATGGTTTCGCAACACCGATCAATTCTCTATCCGGCAGAAAAAAGAGCAGGCTGAGCTACTCTTTCACCGAATCGGCATCACTTTTAACGTCTACGGTGAGGATGAGGGCACTGAACGACTGATCCCTTTTGACAGCGTGCCGCGCATTATTCCCGCCACCGAGTGGCAGCGGATCGACCTTGGCATTCGCCAGCGGGTGAAAGCCCTGAATGCTTTCCTTTACGATATCTATCACGACCAGAATATCCTGCGCGCGGGGCTGATTCCGGCGGAACAGGTGCTGGCCAACGAACAGTATCAGCCCTGTATGCAGGGGATTAATTTACCCAATAACACCTATGCCCATATCACCGGGGTGGATATGGTACGCAACAGCGACGGCCAGTATTACGTGCTGGAGGACAATTTGCGAACGCCTTCCGGCGTCTCCTATATGCTGGAAAACCGCAAGATGATGATGCGGCTGTATCCCGAAATGTTCGAACAGCATCATATTGCGCCGGTAGAGCGTTATCCCAGCTATTTGCTGCAGACCCTGCGCGAAAGTTCGCCGGTGGATGATCCGTGCGTGGTGGTGATGACGCCGGGACGCTTTAACAGCGCCTATTTTGAGCACAGTTTTCTGGCTCAGCAGATGGGCGTCGAGCTGGTGGAAAGCGCCGATCTGTTTATTAAAACCGGGGCGGTGTATATGCGTACCACCGAGGGACCGCGGCGCGTGGATGTGATTTACCGGCGTATTGACGATGCGTATCTCGATCCGCTGGCTTTTCGCGCCGATTCCATGTTAGGCGTTCCCGGGCTGTTGTCGGTGTATCGCGCCGGGGGCGTGGTGCTGGCCAACGCCATCGGAACCGGCGTCGCCGATGATAAATCGATCTATCCCTACGTGCCGGAGATGATCCGCTTCTATCTGGGCGAACAGCCGATCCTGAGTAACATTCCCACCTGGCAGTGCCGCAAAGAGGACGATCTTCGCTACGTGCTGAGCAACCTTGAACGGATGGTGGTGAAGGAGGTTCACGGCGCCGGGGGCTATGGCATGCTGGTCGGCCCGCGTTCAACCAAAGAGGAGCGCGAAGTGTTTCGCCAGCGTCTGCTGGCGAACCCGGCCAACTATATTGGCCAGGACACCCTGGCGTTGTCGACTTGTCCAACGTTTATCGAGGATGGTCTGGCGCCACGCCACATTGATTTACGTCCTTTTGTTCTCTCCGGCCAGGAGATCCGCCTGGTGCCTGGCGGACTCACGCGCGTGGCGCTAACCGAAGGTTCGCTGGTAGTGAACTCGTCGCAGGGCGGCGGTACTAAGGATACCTGGGTAATGGAGGATGATGCATCATGCTAAGCCGCACAGCGAGTGAACTCTTCTGGATGGCGCGTTATCTTGAGCGCGCGGAAAGCTATGCCCGGGTACTGGATGTGACCTGGAAGCTGTCGATGATCCCCCGCCATAGCCAGCAGTCGCGGGATTTGGCCTTACCGCTAAACTTGTCGCTGACCCACGAGTTATTTCAGGCGCGACACGCGCGTTTCACCATGAGCAATCTGCTTAATTTTTTCGCCCTTGACGGGAACAATCCGTACAGCATTTTTAGCTGCGTCGAAATGGCGTGGAATAATGCCCATGCGGTGCGCGGTAGTCTGTCGGCGGAAGTGTGGGAAAGTATCAACGCCACGCGTATTGAGCTGCGCAAACTGCGCCAGCAGGGGATCGGCGAACTGGGTAACGACGCTTTTTTCGAATGGGTAAAAGAGCGGGTACATCTGTTTCGCGGGGCGATCCTCGGCACCCTGCTGCGCAACGACGCTTTAAGCTTTATCGGTATCGGTACGCTGATTGAGCGGGCGTCCGCCACCGCACAACTCCTGTTGATTAAGGATCAGCAACTGAATAGCGACCCGGACCCGGTGCGTGAGTATTACCGGCTGGATACCCTGCTCAACGCGGTCAGCGCCCGCGAGGCCTACAACAGTATTTACCGTCAGCCGCTAACCCGTGAGACGGTGATGGAACTGCTGATTTTACGTAATGATGTGCCGAGATCGCTGAGAGCCAGTATTTCCGACCTGGTCGGGCAACTGGAACAGATTGCCAACGATCGTTCATACCTGCCGCTGCGCCTGGCGCATAAACTCAACGTCGATTTGCGCTTCAGCACTCGCGACGATCTGGCGCAGGCCGATTTACAGGTTACGCTCAATGGGCTGCTGGCGCGGATTAACGCGCTTTCTGACAGCATCAGACAAACTTATCTGGAGGCGTTATGAAACTGGTTATCGATCACCTGACCCGCTACGGCTACGATGAAGAAGTGAAGTTTTCGACCCAGTATCTGCGCCTGACGCCGCGCAGTAACGGGCGGCAAAAGATCACCTCCTGGACATTAACGCTGCCGGACGGCTCCACGGTTGCCACCACCGATGCGTGGGGCAACATCCTGCATGTGCTGACGCTGGATAATCCGCATAAAGAGATTGTTATTCGCGCCAGCGGGATCGTCGATATCGCGGAAGAGGGCGAGGAGATGGGCGCCGAACAACAGGAGCTGCTGTCGCCGCTGGTCTTTTTACGCAGTACGCCGCTCACCCGTGCTGATGACCAGATTCGCGAATTTGCCCGCCGCTGGTTCCTGCCGGATGCTCAGGAAGAGAGTCTTAACCGCTTAATGACGGAACTGCTGCTCAGAATGCCTTATTCGCCAGGGGCGACACAGGTCCAGGATTCCGCTGCCGATGCGTTTGCGCGGGCGAAAGGGGTTTGTCAGGATCACACCCATGTATTCCTCGCCTGCTGTCGCGCGCTGGAGATCCCGGCGCGCTATGTGAGCGGCTATGTCTATAGCGACAACGCCAGGCACGTCGCCATGCATGCCTGGGCGGAAGTGTGGTTGAACGATCGCTGGCACTCTTTTGATATCACCAATAATACCCGCAATATGAATCAACATTTGCGGTTGGCGACCGGGCTGGATTATCTTGATGCGTGTCCGGTACGCGGTACCCGTCTTGGGGGCGGGGGGGAAGTGATGTTAACTAACGCTGAAGTGCGCGAGCATTCGCAACAGGCGCAGCAGCAATAACGGCAGGAACAAAGAACGATGACCTACTGTGTGGCCATGTGTTTGTCAGATGGACTGGTATTTGCCTCAGACTCCCGCACTAATGCGGGAGTGGACCATATTGCAACATTTAAAAAACTGCACGTTTTCCATCAGGATGGCGAGCGCGTCATGGTGCTGCAATCTGCGGGCAACCTGGCCACCACGCAGAGCGTGATTAGCCTGCTCAATGCGCGCATTCGCACTCAGCAGGAGCCGAACCTGATGCAGGTCACTTCGTTATACGATGCGGCGATGTTAATCGGCAAAACGTTACAGGAGGTGATTCAGCGTGACAGCAGCAATCAGCAAAACTGCGGCAATACCAATTTCAACTGCAATCTGCTGCTCGGTGGACAGATTGCCGGGGAAACGCACCGTCTTTTTCATATCTATCCGGAAGGTAACTTTATCGAGGCGACGCGCGATACGCCCTATTTCCAGATTGGCGAGAGTAAATACGGCAAGCCGATTATTGACCGGGTACTGACGATGGATACGCCGCTGGAGCAGGCGATGTGCTGCGCGCTGATTTCAATCGATTCAACATTGCGCAGTAATCTTTCGGTTGGGCTGCCGCTGGATACGCTGCTATACCGTAGCGGCAGCCTGAGCAGCGCCGGACAGCATCGAATAACGGACAGCGATCCTTATTTCAATACTATTCGTAAAGCCTGGTCCGAGGGGCTGCTGGGTACGTTTCAGAAACTGCCGCCGTTCACGCCGGGCGGTGACTGATATGCCTTGGCCGGCTTCCGCCAGATGCGTGTCAGGCCCGCGTTCGCTTTGCCTGAGGGTTCGCGCTTTTGCTGAATGCGGATGAATTACGCGGTGGCAGTGCTGCGGGACTTTATATGGTGCCAGAAGCGTTCGGCGGACTGGTTGAGTCGTGAACCGGAACGATAGATATAGGCGCCGATCGGCAACGACAGGCTCTTATCCATAATCGCCAGGCGGCCTTCTTCAAGTTCGCGCTTGATGGAGTATTGCGGGAGCCAGCCAACCCCGTCTCCGTTAAGGATCATGCGTTTTAACAGCTCGCTCATGGATGAAACGAAGGTTAGAGAAAAGGTGATCTCAGGTTTGCGGTCAATAACCTGGTTAACCTGCCGTCCCATGTAGCTGTCGTTGGCGTATTTCATCAGCGGCAGCACGCCGCGGTGTAAATAAAAAAGCGGCCGGCCATTTTTATCGCAGGGCGAAACGAGATGCAGCGCGGAGTCGAAAATTTTGTGGTTGATAAACGGATAGTTCATCAACTCTTCGTTATAAAACGACAGAATAAAATCGCTTTTCCCTTCTTTAAGATTGAACACCGCATCGTTGACGTTAATCGATTCAACATGAAATGTTTTATTCTTTCTGTCGGTATAACCGGCGATAATCTCGGGGAGTAATAAAACAGAAAGCGAAGGTGCTGCATCGATTCTTATTTTTTGGGTTGTGTTGCTTAATCCCTTAATACGGCTGATTTGAAAATCCATATCATCAAGCATATTTCGCGCATAGCCGACAAAAATTTTGCCACGGTTGGTCAACTGTAACGGGTTTGCCGAGCGGTCAAAGATACTAAAGCCCAGCGAGGCTTCCAGCGCCTGAATGCGCCGGCTGAAGGAAGATTGTGAAATATTTCGACTTTTTGCCGCCAGGGTAAAGCTTCTGGACTCTTCCAGGGCAATCACATCGTAAAGCCATTTAACTTCAAGATTCGCCAGCACCGCTATTCCTCAACATATCATTTAAGGCTATGCAATTTTAGCATAACGCATAGAAACTATGCAATTAACATCAATAACTACAGGTGTTAACATTTTTACCGGAGTTTAGCTTATGACTTATTCTTTAAACGATATTTCTTAAGTACAGGCGACCCCCTACGCGAGCACGATTTTAAATCGCCGGCTCTGTTTGGCCTGTTTATTTAATGCAATGCGGATTGTTTATTAAAAATAGTCTGGCGGTGGTAAATAACAGGTTGAATAAGCAAATGCATCTTATCCAGCCAATTGTTTGTCAGGAGTTCCATGTCACATATTGAATCAGTAAAAGCGGCTCTTCTTGAGCTTGGCATTCAGAATAGCAGCGAGCTGTTTTATAACCCGGATTACGACTTGCTGATTGCACATGAAACCAGCGCGGAGTTAACCGGTGAGGCGCGCGGCGTGATGACCGGGTGCGGCGCGGTCGCGGTTGATACCGGCATTTTTACCGGGCGTTCGCCGCGTGACAAATATATTGTCAGAGATGACGTGACGCGTGACACCGTGTGGTGGTCTGATGCCGGTCTGGGGCGGAATGATAATAAACCGTTAACGACTGAGATTTGGACCGATCTCAAGGCACGGGTTGCCGGACAGCTTAGCGGCAAAAAATTGTATATTGTTGATGCCTGGTGCGGCGCCAGTCCGGCGACTCGCCTGGGGGTGCGTTTCGTGACCGAGGTGGCGTGGCAGGCGCACTTCGTTAAAAATATGTTTATTGCGCCGAACGCAGAGGAACTGGCTGAATTTACGCCGGATTTCGTTGTTCTCAACGGTGCGGGCTGTACCAACGATAAATGGCAGGAACAAGGGCTTAACTCCGAGAACTTTGTGGCTTTCAATTTGAGTGAAAATATTCAGTTGATTGGCGGCACCTGGTACGGCGGCGAAATGAAGAAAGGGCTGTTTTCGGTGATGAACTATCTGTTGCCGCAGCAGGGGATCGCGTCGATGCACTGCTCGGCGAACCGCGGTGAAGCGGGCGATGTCGCGCTGTTCTTCGGCCTTTCCGGGACCGGCAAGACCACGCTTTCCACCGACCCGCAGCGACAGCTTATCGGCGATGATGAGCATGGCTGGGACGATGAGGGCGTGTTCAACTTTGAAGGCGGTTGCTATGCCAAGACCATTAATCTTGAGCCGCAGGCCGAGCCGGAGATCTATCGCGCGATTCGCCGCAATGCGCTGCTGGAAAATGTGGTAGTCAGAGCGGACGGCAGCGTTGATTACGCCGATGGCAGCAAAACTGAAAACACACGCGTCTCTTATCCTTTATCGCATATTGAGAACATCGTTAAGCCGGTATCGCGTGCAGGCCATCCGTCGAAGGTGATTTTCCTTGCCGCCGATGCGTTTGGCGTACTGCCGCCGGTTTCTCGCCTGACGACGGAACAGATGCAGTACCACTTCCTGTCAGGATTTACCTCTAAACTGGCCGGAACTGAACGCGGTATTACACAACCGACGCCAACGTTTTCAGCCTGTTATGGCGCCGCGTTTCTGCTGCTGCATCCGACACAGTATGCCAGCGTCCTGGCGGCGAAAATGGCAGAGGTGGGCGCTGAAGCCTGGCTGGTTAACACGGGCTGGAACGGTGAAGGCAAACGTCTTTCCTTGCGTGATACACGCAATATCATCAGCGCAATTTTAAACGGCACCACCGGAGAGATGCGCGCAGAGACCGTGCCGGTATTTGACTTGTCTATTCCTCAGGCCATTGCGGGCGTGGATAGCGCGCTGCTTGATCCGCGTAGCGGTTGGTCATCTGCCGATAAGTGGCAGGAGAAAGCGGAGAGTCTGGCACAGTTGTTTATTGACAACTTTAAACAATATACGGATACCGAAGCCGGAGCTCGGTTAGCGTTAGCGGGCCCGACGCCTGCAAAATCAGTCGTTGCGGCGTAATTAATATTATCGTCGGAAGCGTCAGAGCGTCACCCGGACAGCGTCCGGGTTTTTCTTAATAAAAAACCGTTATCACACCATTTTGCCCGTCTGCGAGGGCGGTGTCGGCGTGCGTCGGCAAAATAGACGCGGTAACAGGGGCAGGATCTGTGGCCATTCCTGCCCCGAGCGATCAGTGCTGCTGCAGAATTTTCAGGAAGTCCTGCTTATTCGATATCAAGGAGAGCGCCTTTGCGATGATCTCATCACTAAAGATCGAGGCAATATCTCTCAAAACATCAATATGTTCACTCTCTTTGGCGATAACGCCAATCGCAATAAACATTACGTTATTTCTGTCCCAGATCACGCCATCCGGAAACTGATAGATTTCGATGCCGGTTTTAACAATGATGTTGGTTGCTGATTTAGGCAGATGCGGTAGCGTAATGCCATTACCTAAAAAGGTGGAGACCTGACGCTCTCTTTCACCAAGAAAAGCCACGCAATCATCACTGACGTAACCTTTGGCCTTGAAATCAGCACCGATCATTGCCAGCACTTCCGCTTTGTTTTTCGCCTGGCACGACAGATGTAGATTATCTTGCGTAATATTATCGATCATAACCCGCTTTCCTTCGTCGCAGTGTTGATTTGTGCATCGTATTTATTGGTGGACAGCTCTTCTTCGAGTTGCTCGAGCGATTTATTTGATGTTTCGGGCAGAGCTGTTACTACAAAGATAATGGCCAGGTAGTTAATCGCGGCAAAAATCAGGAATACCGGCCCTAAACCAAGTTTGGCTTGTAACAATGGGAACAGGTAGCTGACGATGGCATTCATAACCCACATGAAAAATACCGAAATGCCCATTGACAGCCCGCGAAATCTGAGCGGGAACAGTTCAGCTAATACCACCCAGGTGATAAATCCGAGGGTGCCCTGCATTACACCAACAAACAGTGCGCCAAGCAGCCAGATGGCCGTCGCTTTGATATCGCCAACAAGGGTGTAGTCGACGCCGGCAATGATAAGGTGCAGCGTGGCCATGATAGCAAAACCATAAATAATAATGGTTTTACGCTTAAACCGGTCAACGAGAAATAGCACGCCAAATAACATTCCCCCCACGGAGAACACGCCATTAAGCACGTTGCAGATTAATGAGGTTCTTTCTGAGAATCCTGCGGTGCTCAGGATCTCTGTACCATAGTACATAATGACGTTGACCCCGGTAGTCTGCTGTATGGCAGACCACACCACGCCGATCAGCAGAAGTTTAAAAATCCATGGCGTATGAATGATGGTCACAAAGGCGTTTTGCGAAGTCAGCTTGTTGTCTTCCTCAGCCTTTATTAATGTTTTGATATCATTGAATTCCTTCACCGCACGTTCAAGGGGACGAATTTGTTTCAGTATTTCCAGCGCTTCTTCCTCGCGTTTTTTGCTGATTAACCAACGAGGGCTTTCCGGTGAACGCAACATGCCAACAAAGAGACAGATAGCCGGAATGGCCTGGACCATTAACATATATCGCCAGACATCAGGGAGATGCCCCCAGACGACGCCTATAATGGCGTTTATAGCAAAGGCGGCGAGTTGACCGACAACAATTGCGACTTCATTTAACCCGGTCAGTCTACCGCGCATCTCTGTTGGCGCGACTTCGGAGATAAATGTTGGGGCGGTTACCGAGGCGCCGCCAACAGCGTAACCAAGAATAAAGCGAGAAATAAGGAGCACGGTAATATCGGGCGCAAAGGCGGACATCAGCGCGCCGATGAAAAAAAACAGTGATAAAAAGAGTAAGTACTTTCTTCTGCCAAAGAAATCTGCGAATTTCCCTCCGAAAACGCTGCCTAATGCGGCACCGATCAGCAACACGCTCATTACCAGACCTTCAGTCGTCGGGGTTAATGCCATATATTGCTTCAGTGAGGAAAATGCACCATTAATGACGCCAGTGTCATAACCGAATAGAAGGCCACCAAATGTTGCCACTAAGGTTATTTGGTGTAGTCGCTTTCTCTGTTGTAGGTTCAGATTCATAATAAGAGACATTTTTATACCTTTTGTTTTGATTAACGGCGCGAGATAAAAAAGCGTCATCCCAGTCACGTTGCGTATGACTGTTATGAAACGATTTTTTGTTCCTGGTGCTACTATTTAGCGCTTACGGCAAGACGCTAAATAAAACCGGTCAAAGAGGTTTTGTATTGATCAATAATAAATCATCAGTATGTGCGATGTTCTCCGGTGGGTTGGTGTTTACACTATCCCCGGCAGATTCCTGATACCAACAGATGTGGGGATAACAAAAAACCGTATCCGTTGTACCTATAACGCCTGCGCTCACTTTCTTCATCACATCCTCCGGGGGGTAAGGATTTCTGCTTCACCAGTAAGGTGCCCAGCGTGCATGTAATCAGGGATATTATTGCCACTATTAATGAAATGTAAATGCAAATAGATCACATTTTGAAAATTTCATTTCGATTTTGGCGCACAAAGAATATGTTATCTTTATCCTGCCAAAAGGGGTTTTTTTATAATTAATTGATATGCAAAGTGATTTTTTTCATTTCAGCCAACGCTAAAATTCCGCAATAGTTAAACGAAATGTTAAAATTATGATACGTGTCACATTTGAGAATGTACTCCATTATGAAATTTATATTCCATTGTTGTATTTATTTTAATTTTTGTTCGATTTTTGAGACATCCTGGAGAAGGGAGCGGTGAGGGAATGCGTCCATGCCAGCCTGTCATCAGGCGACGTTTTTTTCACGCCGTTTATGTGGTTATTCGCGTCATCCTTTTTAGTGTCTGAGTGTTGTCTGACCCGAATGCCCGGTCCATCATTATGCATGTTGTAAGTAACTCTGCGGGCCAGACTCTGAGGAGAATAAAATGTCCACCGTGTTACGCCTGGTATTGTCAGCTTAATCCGTTATTCCATCAGGCGTAAAGGGTATGACCAGCCTGGAGGGCGCAATATAAAACATCAGAGTGGACATGTAATATGTGGGGATAATTGGCTGGCGCTGCTTATGAATCGCCCTGAAGGGCGTTCACCACGCAAAGTGTTTGCCTGTGCGCCGCGAGCGCCGACGGCGCGCAGAAAACAGGCCATATGAATTAGAAGTATCTGGCGTTTTTTATCAGTAAATTGCAGAGAGCCGTAAATTCATCCTCTGGCATGCGTTGTTGCAAATTGCAAAGGAATTCCTGGTAAACATTCCATTCCAGCGCTAATTGCGCTTTTGCTTCAGTCGTCAGTTGCAAATGAATTATTCGCCGATCTTGCTGGCTTTTAAAACGGCAAATCATGTTACGTTGTTCCAGTTTACTGACCATGGCACTGGCCGAGGATGTTTTTACCGAAACTTTTTGTGCCAGTTCTTTTAAACTCAATGGCCCATCGCGCAGCGCATTAATATAGTAATATTCATTCCAGCTAATATTTCCTATCGGGGTTTGTTGATCATAACGACGCCAGAAGTCAAGTAACGACCGGCTTAGCCGTAACAACGCCTGCTCTGTTTTTATGAAGTCGATTGATTCCGGTGCATCAGGTTTTAATTCAGTCATTTTTTTCATCTTATTGCATGCTTCGTCATTTTATAAGGCCATTAGCAACAGATTAAAGTAATATCCATAATATATAGCGTTTTATCCTACCATGTGGGCGGTGGTACTCAAATTAAAAAATAAAAAAAGTCGCACAAAAATAAATCCCATTCAGGAACGGGTAAGTTGTCGATGACAAGGCGTTGTGAGGACGCTCAGGCTATCTCCCTCATCGTTCAGATTACGGATGCCCTGGCGAGGGCGCCTGAACGCCGCTCGTCGTCACTGGGGAATCCACGCAAATCCTTTCAGCATACCGCCAGGATTATTTTATAAAATAATTCAATAAGATAAATGCAACTTTTCGACGTTGTCGATAATTATTCAGAGGGGACACAGCGTGACAGGGAAAAATAAACCGAGAGTCAAACTATGACGGTACGTAAAACTGAGATCGTCCGATCCACGAAGTAGGGGCGTGAAAATGCGGCCTGTTCTATCATTTTTACTATTAATAATAGTTAGACTAACTAACTTTTGATTAAAATCAAAATATTCCGAAAGGTAAGGGTGCTAAAAGTGGTCGGCCTACTGTTATCACGCGATGTTAACTTCAACGGTAGGTGTGTAACCAGCCACACAGTATCCATCTGTGAGCCTTTGGCGCTCTTGTCCATCAGCTTTAGTTTGCTCGTTATACGGAGTAAATAATATGTCCGAAACAGCCACTAAGAGATCGGATCCACGTTCTTTTCTGGATCGCTGGTTTTCCCTTAAAGAAAAAGGTACCTGTGTTAAAACCGAACTGATAGCTAGTTTCACAACGTTTCTAACGATGGTTTATGTGATTTTCGTGAACCCGCAAATTTTGTCACATGCCGGGATGAACGAGCAGGCGGTATTTGTCACAACCTGTATGATTACGGCTATTGGTTGCATTTTGATGGGGCTAATTGCGAAGTTACCGATAGCGCTTGCGCCGGGGATGGGGATCAACGCTTATTTCGCGTTTGTGCTCGCCGGAGGCATGGGGCTTTCATGGCAAACAGGAATGGCTATTATTTTTCTTGGCGCCAGCGGTTTTTTTCTTTTATCGCTATTTCGCGTTCGTTACTGGATGGTTGCCAATATACCTCTTTCACTACGTATTGGCATCGGTAGTGGCTGCGGATTACTCATTGCACTGATAGGCCTGCATAACGCCGGTATTATTGTTGCCAATCCGGATACAATGGTGACCATTGGCGATGTTAAATCTATTCCTTTCGCACTGAGCGCACTGGGTTTTCTCCTGATATGCATATTCGCATACCGTGGACTTCATGCCGCCATCCTTATCTCTTTCGTCGTAATCACTCTCATCGGTTGGTTGCTTGGTGATGTAACGTATCAGGGGATCGCCAGTTTACCGCCTGATATTTCCCCGGTTTTTGGCCAGCTTGATTTGGCTGGTGCGCTCGATATTTCGTTAGTGGGTATCATCATTTCAGTCATGCTTATCAACCTTTTTGAGTCATCCGGAACGCTAATTGCCGTTACCGATAAAGCGGGTCTGGCCGATCGGCAAGGGCGGTATCCAAATCAACAAAAATCACTCTATATCGACAGTGTCTGTTCCATGGGCGGGGCCTTTATGGGAACGTCCGCGGTCACCGCTTACATTGAAAGCGCGTCCGGTGTTGCCGTGGGGGGGCGAAGCGGGCTGATGGCCGTTGGTGTCGGGGTATTATTTTTGCTGGCAATGTTTTTTTCCCCGTTGGCAAAAATGGTACCGGCATATGCCACCGCCGGCGCACTCATTTACGTCGGGGTGTTAATGGTGGCGGAACTGGTGCGCGTGCAGTGGGAGGATCTTACTGAAGCCGTGCCGGCATTTGTTGCAACGGTGATGATGCCTTTTTCATTCACGATTACCGAGGGCATTGCGACGGGTTTTATTGCTTATGCGGCAATGAAGCTGGGAGCAGGCCGTTGGCGTGAAATCTCGTTATGTACTGCGATTATGACCGTGCTGTTCCTTGTCCGTTATGTCTTTCTGTAAATGGAGACGTTGTTATGATTAAAGAAAATTTAGCTGACTTGATTGACGCCGGCGCAGGTAAAATTCCGGCGGATATCGTAATCTGTGGCGGTTTGCTTGTGAATGTCACCTCATCAGAAATTTATCCTGCTGATGTGGCGATATATCGATCTCGTATTGTCGCAACTGGCGATGTCGGGGACTATATTGGGCCGAATACTCAGCGAATTGATGCCACAAATAAGTATCTGGTTCCCGGCCTGATCGATGGTCATTTACATATTGAGTGCAGCAAACTGTCAATGACCAGCTTTGCTAAAGCCGTTATTCCTCATGGCACGACCAGTATTGTATCCGGGCTGGATCAGTACCTGATTACCGCGGGGCTGGATGGTGTGCGCGAAGTGCTGAATGAAATCCAGCAGGGGCCTTTAAAGGTCTTCTGGGGGCTGCCGTACACAATGCCTTACACGCTGCCAAAGTCCAATGTCGGTTTTAACATTACCGGAGAAACGCACGCGGAAGTCCAAAAATGGCCAGAAGTGTATGGCGTCTGGGAAACGGTCTCTGAATTTGTTGAAAATCAGGATCCTGATGTTCTTAAGGCCATTGAACTGGCCGGTGAAAACCGGTTGCCTGTCTTTGGCTGCGCGCCGATGTGTCGCGGTAAGCGCCTGAATGCTATTCTGAGCGCAGGTCTGAGGCTGGACCACGAGAGTTACACACATGAAGAGGCGCTGGAAAAGATCCGAAAAGGGATGTACATGCTGATTCGCGAATCCTCGATCTCGCATTTTCTTCATGAAAACATGAAAGTGGTGACGCACCTGAATCCGCGTCTGGCGCGTCGTATCAGTTTCTGTACCGATGATGTGACGGCCTCTGACATTCTGGCGAATGGTCATATGGATAAACTGGTTCGAATGGCCATTGCCGCTGGGGTTGACCCCTTGACAGCAATACAGATGGGGTCGATTAACAGTGCTGAGGCGTATCGTATCGATCATCTGGTTGGTTCTATTTCTCCAGGACGTATTGCCGATATTCTGCTCGTCAATGATTTGCGATTGTTTGACATTGAGACCGTGATTGCTAAAGGCAAGCTGACGGTGGTTAACGGTAAGATGGTATGGGATTTGTCCCCGCCGAAACGCAGTGCAACGCTTTTGCAAAGCATAAAATTGCCGGCTGTTAGTGCGGAAGAGATGAAGCTGTATACCTCACTGCAAGCGGACAAGGTTAAAGCCCTTTCTATGGAAGTCGCGTTTGACGTGCCTTTTGTCCGGACGCGTCGGGATGTCATTCTGAATGTTGATGCTGGCGTTGTCTTACCCGATTTGCAGCAGGATGTTTTGTACGCCGCAGTTGTAGAACGTTTTGGTAAAACGCAGAACAGACCCATAGCGTTGGTATCCGGCTGGAAACTGAAAGCCGGTGCGATGGCGAGTTCGTGTGCGCCGGATGATAACAACGTGGTCTGCATCGGGACCAATTCTGACGATATGGCATTGGCTATCAACCACCTTGCAGAACAGGGGGGAGGTCAGGTCATTGTTCGCGACGGGCAAATACTGGGTTTCCTGCCCTTGCCGATCTGCGGCATCGTTTCAGATTTGGATCCGCAGGCAATGGCCGATGAAGAAGCCCGACTGCTGAATATCGCCCGCGAGTTAGGTTGCGATTTGCCCGATCCCATATTTTATATGTCCTGCCTGCAAATCACCTCTATTCCGGATTACGCCATGACTGATGTTGGCGCGATTGATTATGCAACACTGAAACCCTTTGATCCGATACTCGAGGCTGCCGAATAAGCTTGACACAATACTGCACCTTTCATCCGGTGCAGTATGACGCAATTATTCTTAAAGGGGATAATAAATGGGTAAGCAGAATGATTTAGCCGCATTGATTGATATGGCTGCGGGACGAGCGCCGGTAGATTTACTCATTATCAATTGTAAGATAGTCGATGTTTTTACCCAAAGCCTGTGCGATGGTCCGCTGGCGATTGGTATGGGCAAGATAATCGGCATTGGCGAATATCACGCCCGAAAAACACTGGATGCAAAAGGGGGGTATATTCTGCCAGGTCTGATAGACGGACATGTGCATATTGAGTCTTCGTCGTTGATCCCTTCACAGTTCGCCCGCTGTATCTTGCCTCATGGTACAACCACGATTATTGCTGATCCGCACGAGATCGCTAATGTCTGCGGATTAGAGGGTATCCGTTACATGCTGGATGCCTCACGAAACCTGCCTTTGAATGTCAGGATGATGTTGCCCTCCTGCGTTCCCGCCACGCCGTTTGAGGAATCCGGCGCTGAATTGTTGGCGCATGATCTGGAGATATTAATCACTGACCCCGGCGTTCACGGTCTGGGAGAAGTGATGGATTATCCGGGGGTAATTAATAATGCAGAAAAGGTCATCAATAAACTGACGATGGCGCAGCGCTATAATCGTGTTATTGATGGTCACAGCCCCGGAGTGAAAGGGCGGGAACTGACTGCCTATGCAATGGGCGGCGTGATGACGGACCATGAGTGCAGTTCACTGGAGGAAATGCAGGACAGGCTGCGTCTGGGCATGTATGTTCTGATTCGTGAAGGCTCTGCCTGCAAAGATCTGCTCTTGCTTGTACCTGGACTGACGCCGGCAAACGCCAGACGCTGCGTTTTGTGTACCGATGACAGAGAGCCGGCGGATATCCTGGCGACCGGACATATTAATAAAAGTTTGAGGCTGGCAGTAAAAGCGGGGGTTGATCCATTGCTGGCTGTCACATTAGCGACGTTGAATGCAGCCGAATGTTATCGACTGACAGGTAAGGGCGCTATTGCGCCGGGATACGATGCCGATTTACTGATCGTGGACAATCTGACGGAATTCGCCGCCCGACATGTGTTGATTGAGGGAGAGGAAATCGCACAAAACGGTAAGCTGTTAGTTGAATTGCCGGATTATGTTGCCGAGACCGTCCTCAATACGGTGCGCCTGGCGCCGATTGGCATGGATGAGCTGACATTGCCTCTGACCAGTCAACAGGTGAGGGCGATTGGCGTCAAGCCCGGGAGCGTACTGACTGATTCACTAACGCTGACCGTGGTGCCGGATGACAACGGATGTTTCGATCCAAAACTCAATCCGGGCCTGAACAAGCTTGCCGTGATTGAGCGCCATCATGCATCAGGCAATATCGGTTTGGGTATACTGGCGAATTATGGCCTGAAAAACGGCGCTATCGCCACGACAGTCGCGCATGACTCACATAACCTGGTTGTAGTCGGCGATAACGATGCCGATATGCTGGCCGCGATTGAGGATATAAAAAAGATGGGCGGAGGGTTTACGTTGTGTCAGGCGGGAAAGGTTCTGGCGCACTTGCCGCTTCCTGTGGGCGGATTAATGTCTGAGAAAAGTGCGGTAGAGGTTGCCGCCCGGATGGAGCATATGCTCTGTCTGGCTAAGAAAACATTCGGCATCAATGAGGATATACAGCCACTTATGACGCTGGTTTTTATGACTCTGCCGGTTATTCCTGCCTTAAAACTGACGTCCACCGGGCTTTTTGACGTTACCCGTTTTGCCAGGGTTGAGGTTTGCTTGCCTGAGTAAACGCTGTTCATCATGTGGCTATTTAATAAACGGCCTGCAGGCCGTTTCCGATTGTTGACAAAGTACGCGCTTGCCGAATTGCCCGACAGCGCGTCGAGTATGCGATCTTTCCGCAAATGCATAATGGGATAACATTGTGATTTTCCCGACCGGGTAAGGCGTTACCCGCCGCCCGGCGGAAAGGTCTGCACATTCACTGTTACGTGAAATTTTCGTAATGGTGCGGTCCTAAGAGGAATATGAGACGAAATTTTGATGGATAAATTTTGCAAGTTCAATAATGGCAGGGTTTACGCTGCTTTTAAGATAAGCAACGCCATAAGAGAACGTTTCATTAATATTGAATGGCAGGCAAACAAGATCGTCTTCATTGGTATTACAAAATGCCGGAATAATTGCCACGCCCATATTGGACTTAATGTAAATTTCACCGGAGACGATTGAATCCGAGAAAATATACTGACTATCTGGTAACGTTGAAATCAGACGCTGCTGAACAACATTCCACTCTTTAGGACCATGATTAGAATCGAGAAGTATGATGGTTTCCTGACGAATATCCTCGAAATCGATCAGTGTTTTTGACGCCAACTTGCTGTTACGGTTAATCAGGCAGGTGATACCCTCATTCATTATCTCTTTATATATCACACCATCCGTATTTTCAATATCATCTTTTACCGTCATTATTATGTCACAGGCGCCTGAGAGTAATGCGTTTTTTCTTTCTTTATGATTTGTTTTTAATACCATTATTTGGACGTCGGCATTTAATGCCGTAAATCCGTTAATGATTCGCGATAGATTATCTACTTCAACATTATGTCCTTCATAACCAATTTTTATGACGCTGTGTTTTCCCCGGTTGATTAAAGATGCCTCATTAATCCCGATTTGTAAGCGCGAAAGGAACTCTTTGGCGTTATAGTAAAAATGCTTACCGGCTTTCGTTAATTCAACTTTATGGTTAGTTCTGACGAAAAGCTGAAAGCGTAACAGGCTTTCAAGTTTTTTGATTTGATGGGATATCGCGGGTTGCGTCAAATGCAGGATTTCGCCGGTTTGTGAAAAACTGAGGGTCTCACACAGGATGACAAAACATCTTAATTGTATGATTTTCATAGCATTACACCGTAATAAAAATCTTTCATAGCCTATTAATTGTTTCCATTAAACACTTCAAAATCTATCAGGTAAAGTAAAAACAAGATTAATTCAAGTGGTGAGGATGGTATGAAATATCTTGTAACGGGTTGTGATGGGAAGCTGGGGGGACGTATCGCCGAGAATATGTTGAGTAGAGTAAGCCCGCAAGAGCTGATATTTACTTGTCCAGACCCACAACGAATTCCGGCAGATAAAGTTGCTCAATGGGTTAAGAAAGGGGTTGAAATTCGTGCTGCCAATTATGACAACCCGGAACAGATGCTTAGCGCTTTTGCCGGTGCCGACCGGATGTTTATGATTTCAGGAATATTGATCGGAGAAAAACGCGTCAAACAACACTGTAATGTGATTGACTCAGCGTTAAGCGCCGGTGTTCAACATATCACATATTGCTCTTTTGTTGGTGCTTCCGATCCGCGTTATCAGCACGTCTATGTTACTCCGGATCATACCGCAACCGAAGCTTATATTAAATTTCTGAGTAAGAAAAAAGAATTTAAATATAATATAATGCGCAATAATCTTTACATGGAAAACTATCTGACAACATCCGTGATGCTGGCGCTGATGTCAGGAAATAAATGGTATACTACCGCGGGCGAAGGCAAGGGAACATTTATCGCAAAAGATGACTGCGCAAAAGCCGCCACCGCACTGCTGCTGGGCGCGGGTGAAAATAATAAGGCTTATAATATTACCGGGCGTCAGTCGGTCTCGCAGCGCGATCTCTGCGCTATTGTCAGCAAGGCTTCTGGTATTAACATTGAATATTGCCCTGTTGGTAAGGATGAATTTTATAAATATCTTGATGAAATGGGAATCCCTCGCGATACCGATCAAGATTTCTCATTATCTCCAGTTCCGTGGTGTGGTAACGATATGGTAACTAATGAAGCCAGTATTGCTGAAGGGTTGATGGATATTCGCTCCGATGATTTTTATAAACTGACATCGTCATATCCGAAAACAGCGGAAGAAATCATCGGTAATTACAGTTACATATGGGAGAAAGGGATTACCAACTGGAAAGATATCGTCTGACCACACATTTTGCTTTCCTGTTACTTCCTCACGTCCAATGGGGGAAGGTTTGCCGGCGAATATTCATGCCGGCCTTTTTCCCCCTGGAGATTTTCTCCAGGACAGACTCTTTCATCTACAACAGTGGTGGTTTTCTATGCCTGTTATCCAGTCCGCCGGAAAAATTCTGGGTGTGATCTTTCCTGTTATCTTTTTAATGACTGCTTGCGATGGCGGTAATAAAAATTCCGCATCTCAGCAGGCTGTTCCCCAGGTGGATGTCTTTACACTTAAAACTCAGCCCGTGGTGATTTCGTCCCGTCTGCCGGGGCGGACGACCGCCGTCAGAACGGCGGAAGTCAGGCCTCAGGTTAGCGGTATTATTCTTCGGCGGATGTTTGAAGAAGGGACGGAAGTCAAAGCCGGGGAGCAGCTTTATCAGATAGATCCTGCAACGTATAAGGCAGCCTATGATAAAGCGAAAGCAACCCTGACGAGCGCTGACGCGCTGGAACGCCGGTATCGCGCGCTGGTTGCAACCAATGCTATCAGCAAACAGGATTATGATGATGCGGTATCCAGCGCTGCGCAGGCCAAAGCGGATCTTGAAACCGCGCAGATAAACCTGGATTACACGAAAGTCCGGGCTCCCATCTCCGGCAGGATCGACCGCTCGCTGGTAACCGAAGGCGCGCTGGTGACTAACGGGCAATCAGATTACCTGACCACCATAACTCAGCTTGATCCAATCTATGTTGATATTAGCGAATCGTCACGCAGCCTTCTGGAGCTAAGGGCAAGAATTAAGAGCGGGCAGATAAAAACCCTTAACGATCATGAAGCGTATGTCCGTTTAGTGCTGGAGGATGGTTCGGCTTATCCGCTCGATGGTCGCCTGGATTTTTCTGAAGTGCGGGTTGATGAAAGTACCGGTTCTGTCATCTTACGGGCTACCTTTCCCAATCCGGACAGGATGCTATTGCCAGGCATGTTTGTGCATGCCGTCCTGCAGCAAGGGATCCGCGAAGAAAGTACGCTGGTTCCCCAGGAGTCGGTCGGACATGATACGAAAGGCGATCCCTACGTTTATATTGTCGGTCCGAACAATATTGTCGAATTACGTCACATAAAAACGGAGGGGACACTGGGCGATAAATGGATCGTTTCCTCAGGTGTTCGTCCCGGTGAGCGGGTAGTGACAGCGGGTATTCAGATGATAAAGCAAGGGACAAAAGTCATTCCGACTGAAATGACGCCGCGTCAGGATAATACCGCAAGTAAAACATTGTCTATGACCGATCCTTCGGCTCAATAAATGAGAAAATGTGATGTCTAAATTCTTTATTGAACGCCCAATATTTGCGTGGGTAATTGCAATCATTATTATGATTGCAGGCGCCCTTGCTATTAAGAATCTCCCTGTCAATCAGTATCCGAATATTGCGCCACCGGCCATCTCTGTTTCCGTCACATATCCGGGGGCAAATGCTGACACCACGCAAAAAACGGTAGTCCAGGTGATCGAGCAGGAGCTCAGTGGTATTGATAATCTTCGTTATATTGAATCACAAAGTAACAGTGACGGCAGTGCAACAATTATTGTGACCTTTAATCAGGGAACGAATCCAGATATTGCCCAGGTTCAGGTACAGAATAAAGTGTCACTGGCCGAATCTCAGTTACCGGATGAAGTGGTCGATCAGGGTATTGATGTCGCCAAATACCAGATGAACTATATGCTGGTTGTCGGACTCTATTCTGATGATGGAAAACTGACCGATGGCGATCTCGGTGATATTCTGGTCTCGAAATTACAGGACCCGATTTCCCGTACTAACGGCGTCGGCGACTTTCTGGTGATGGGGTCGGAATATGGTATGCGTATATGGCTGGACCCGGCCAAACTCTATAAATATTCACTTGTTCCGAGCGATGTTTCTACCGCGATCAAGGAACAAAACGTCCAGGTTTCATCTGGTAAGCTGGGAGGATTACCCACCGTTGCCAATGCCAAATTCAGCGCAACGATTATCGGGAAAACGCGCCTGACGACAGTCAAGCAGTTTGAGAATATCCTGCTCAAAGTGAACACGGACGGTTCACAGGTTCGCCTGAAAGATGTGGCGAAAGTCGCACTTGGACCTAAAACATACAGCATTTCAGGTACCTATGATGGTAAGCCGTCTGCAGGGATAGCCCTGCGTCTGGCCAGCGGCGCGAACGTACTGGATACGGTCAGGGCGGTGAAGGCAACGATCGACGGTATCAAATCCTCCTTACCGGCGGGCGTTCATGTTGTTTTCCCATATGATACGTCTCCGGTGGTTAGCGCATCCATTCATGAAGTGGTGAAAACCCTCTGCGAGGCTATTGTTCTGGTCTTCCTGGTGATGCTGCTTTTCTTGCAAAACCTGCGGGCAACAATCATTACCACCCTTGTGGTGCCAGTTGTTTTGCTTGGCGCATTTGGCGTGCTCTATGCTTTCGGTTATTCCATTAACATCCTGACCATGTTTGGTATGGTGCTCGCCATAGGGTTACTGGTGGATGACGCTATCGTGGTGGTGGAAAACGTTGAGCGTGTCATGCATGAGGATGGACTGCCACCAAAAGAAGCCACGATTAAATCAATGGAGCAGGTTCAGGGCGCACTGTTCGGTATCGCAATGGTGTTATCCGCCGTGCTTTTACCCATGGCGTTCTTCAGTGGTTCAACAGGGATAATTTATCGGCAATTCTCCGTCGCCATTGTCTCCGCCATGATCCTTTCGGTACTTGTGGCGCTGATTTTTACGCCGGCACTCTGCGCAACAATGCTGAAACCGGTAAATCCGGAAACGAAAACCCGGGGATTTTCTGGCTTCTTCAACAAAATGTTTGACCGGGGGACGCTGCGATATACCCATGGCGTTGAAAAGGTCTTAAACAAACGCGCACTGTTCATGGCCTTCTATCTCGCACTTGTGGCGGCAACGGGATACCTATTTACCCGGGTACCCACGACGTTTTTACCCGATGAAGATCAGGCTCTGATGATGCTGCAGATCACATTACCCTCGAATGCCTCTGCCGAAAGGACCCAGCAGGTGATTGATGAGGTCGAGCATTATCTGCTGACTCAGGAGAAAGACGTTGTGGATTCGATTTTTGCGGCGAATGGCTTCAGTTTTGCCGGACGTGGACAAAATACGGCAAACGCATTCGTCCGTCTAAAAGACTGGAGCTTACGTAAAAAAGACTCGCAGAGCCTGCAGGCGCTGGCCAACAGGACCATGGCGCATTTTGCGTCCATGAAGGAGGGGGTGGCGATTGCGCTCATTCCGCCTGCGGTAATGGAACTGGGGAACTCGACCGGGTTCGATTTCTACCTCCAGGATCTGAACGGTAAAGGTCATGATGCCCTGATGAAAACCATGCAGGAGTTTATCAGTCTCGCGCAGAAGGATAAGCGTCTGACAATGGTTCGGCATAACGGTATGGCTGATGAGCCTCAATATAAACTGATTATTGATGATGAACGCGCAAGAGCACTGGGCGTCAGTATTGAAGATATTAATGACACATTATCCGCGGCCTGGGGCTCAAGCTATGTAAACCAGTTTATGTATGAAGGACGTGTTAAACAGGTGTATATCCAGGGCAATGCCGGTTCGCGTGTTGTTCCGGAAGATCTGGATAAATGGTATGTCAGAAATTCATCCGGAACAATGGTGCCGTTTTCAGCGTTTGGTTCAGGTAAATGGGTATTCGATTCTCCGCGCTTTGAACGGTTCAATGGTATTTCAGCTGTGAATATTATGGGCTCACCGGCAGCGGGATACAGTAGCGGTGATGCGGTTAAAGCCGTGCAGGAAATATTCAAAAAATTGCCCGGAGGATACAAAATAATGTGGCATGGCCTGTCTTATGAAGAGCAACTGGCCGGTTCACAGACAGTCTCCTTATATCTCTTCTCGGTGTTAATCGTGTTCCTCTGCCTGGCGGCATTGTATGAAAGCTGGTCGATTCCATTTTCAGTGTTACTGGTTGTTCCGCTAGGGGTAATGGGGACAATTATTGGCGTGCTGGTAAGGGGGCTCGAAAACGATGTGTTCTTCCAGGTTGGCCTGTTAACGACGGTCGGGCTGGCGGCGAAAAACGCCATCTTGATCGTCGAGTTTGCGAAAGATATTCATGAGAAAGAGGGGAAAGATATTGTGTACGCGGCGCGTGAAGCGGCCCGCTTGCGTTTGCGGCCAATTATCATGACATCAATGGCGTTTGTGCTGGGGGTATTTCCGCTCACGATCTCGCACGGGGCAGGTGCGGCCAGTCAGCACTCTATCGGTACCGCGGTGGTGGGCGGTATGTTGTCGGCAACATTCCTGGCGATTTATTTTGTCCCACTTTTTTATGTCATTGTGGTCCGTTTTTTCAGCCGTTTTAATTCGCAAAAGTAGCGGGGATATCATGAAAATCAAACCATCGTTTGCCCCTTCGCTGCTGGCCTGGAGTCTGATTCTTTTGTCTGGCTGTTCATTACAGCCGGCATATCATCGTCCGGCGATGCCTGTTCCGGCGCAGTGGCAGGAAGGACAGCAATCCGGGGATGCGGATTCGTCAACAGACTGGAAAAAATTCTACCGCGATCGGCGGCTGGTGAATTTAATTCAGCTGGCGCTTGAAAATAACCGCGATCTGCGGGTTGCCGCGTTGAACGTCGAAAGCGCGCAGGCCCAGTTCAGAATTGAACGCTCCGCGCTGTTTCCGACGATTGAAGCCAATATGAATAAAACGTCGGAGCGTGTGCCGGCGAACCTTTATTCCACAAGAAGCACGGGGGCGGCAACCTATCAGCAATATGAACTGTCGGCCGGAATAACCAGCTGGGAGCTGGATTTCTTTGGCCGGATACGCAGTCTCCGCGATAATGCGCTGGAAACGTATCTGGCGACGGCAGCCACAGAACAGGCAACGCGGATTAGCCTGATAGCCAGCGTCGCCACCGGATATATGTCTCTGGCGGCTGATCATGATCTGCTTCGTCTCGCGACAGAGACTGCCGATAGCCAGAAAAACACCTGGCTGTTAACACAGAGGAAGTATCTTGGCGGCAATGGTGTCGTTTCAGAACAGGATGTTATGCAGGCAGAAATGTCAGTCAGATCGGCTGAAGCGGATGTTGAAAAATACACCCGTCAGCTGAAACAGGATGAAAATGCCCTGAGTCTGCTGCTCGGCGTTCCCTTGCCGGCATCGGTTAAGCAAAACATGACGCTGGAGAATTACGTTGGCTTCCCTTCCGTGAAAGCGGGTATGCCTTCTGATTTATTGACCCGAAGGCCGGACATTATTGCGGCAGAGCATACTCTTAAAGCCGCAAATGCCAATATTGGCGCCGCAAGGGCGGCATTCTTTCCCAGCATCAGCCTGACAGCATCGGGGGGCTCGTTGTCTGACAGTCTTGGCCATTTGCTGGAAGGTGGAACGGCGGGCTGGAGTTTCCTGCCAGAAATTAATATCCCGATATTTACGGGTGGGAAAAACGAGGCCAATCTTGATGTGGCCAAACTGGAAAAACGTATCGAAATTGCGAATTATGAAAAGTCAATACAACAGGCTTTTGAGGAGGTATCGGATGCGCTCGCCGGGAAAGAAACCTACAGCAAGGAAGTGGCGGCACGAATAAAGGATTTAGATGCCAACAAACGTTATTATGGCCTTGCATTGCAACGCTATCAGGCCGGCGTCGACAGCCATCTTAATGTGCTGGTGGCGCAACGGGAACTTTATTCATCGGAAGAAGATGTGATTTCTGTAAAACTGGCTAGTCTGCAGCAAGATATTACTTTATATAAAGTACTCGGCGGCGGCTGGTAAATATCATCGCCCCCGGCCCATACCCGCTATTGGCTGAGGGGCTGTTGCAGAAAACAAGAAGAATGAAAAAACTGATATTAATTAATTTATGGTATGTCTATGGCAGCGAGAGAAGTAATAATCGGTATGCTTGTATGGATCGAGGAAAATATTCGTGAGGATATTCAACTGCGGGATATAGAGACTCGCTCCGGCTATACCCGATGGTATTTTAATCGGGTTTTCTGTCAAGTGATGGATATCAATGTTGCCGAATACATTCGACGCAGGCGGCTGACGCTGGCTTTCGCTGAACTCAAAATTACGTCGCGCACGGTTTCAGAGATAGCGATTGGTCTTGGGTTCGGGACGGTACAAAGCTTCTGTCGGGCGTTTCGCTTGCAGTACGGATGTACTCCTCTACAGGCAAGGCGGGATCCGGTTACCGACTTCAGAAAGCAGCTTCCCGGGCCGGAGTCAAACGATAGGTTTTGTCTGGACAAGATTATTTATACGGAATTGAAAATACGCAGCTTAAAAATATCCATGTCAGACGAAAATGCCATTATTAACCATTCAGGGCATTATATCCAGTCAAAAGTAACGAGATTTCAGAAGCGTCTGCAGGCTGATGTGGACAGTCTCGGGTTTGCTATTGAGATAAATTCGTTGGCTTCTGAGCGACGAGGAACTCAGTATATTCATCCGGTGGAGGCGCTACGTCCTGACAGTAGAGAGGGGCAAGAGAGAATAAATTACAAAGTGCTGGATGAGGGACGATATGCGGTATTATATATGCGCGTCAGCGCTGAGGTGATACACAGGGTAACTGAATACCTGTACACCCACTATTTGCCCGCATGTCCATTGATTAAAAGAGACGGTCTCGATTTTATGCAGATCAGGGGGCAGGTGCGAGGAAGTCCTGACATGCGTAAAGTCATATATTTTATGCCCATTGATTATACCGATAATTAAGCGTAGCGAGATGATTCCTGATAATGTGTAACGGCCACTGTATTAAGGACAGTCACGCAGTTGCTCATTAAACCACACAACGCAGTGCTGGCCTATATTGACTGCCCGGAGCGGATTGACTTTTCGTTATGGGTAATCACCTCTGCATGCTGATAAGCGGCGGGATGCAATTTTAACTGCCGGGGACGCGACCGGCATGGGCCTTCCGTCTGCTACAGGAAAAGCGTCCCCGTCCCTCTTCCCTGGAAGCATAGCGCGTCGATAATGCTCTTATCCCTTTGCGTTCACTGGCCCTTTCTCCGCCGGGCGATCCGCATCCGGACTGGCCTCCTCGATGACCTCTGTAGGAACAGGCGGAGAATTTCTGACGACACGGCACGCTAATTTTGCCGTGAATGCTGCTGAGTTCCGTTGTCCGTCAGTTTACCGGGACAGGCAAAATGAAAGATAAACAGCCATTTGAGCGAAATTTTCTGTTCGTTAACATGCTAATGTTAGCTATTCAATGACACGTTTACTTCATTTTTCATATTTATATTATTATGTTACTGATTCGTTCTATTATTTACTTTTTCCTTGCTGTGATACTCGCAAGCACTGTCGTTTTAGGTTTGTGGCTTGATGTCTGTTGGCTACAGGACAAGCTCGGTGAAGTCTCGGTGACAGAAATACTTCAGGAATCGATACTGGCAGTGATCGTGTTTATCCATTTCAAATTAGTGAAAGATTCCGCGCACATGCGCGAGTGCCATCTCCTGATTGGTGGTTTTTTCCTTGCGATGCTTATTCGTGAACTGGATGGTTTGTTTGATTTAATTTCTCACGCTAGCTGGGTATGGTTTGCGCTGAGCACCTCTGTGGCGATTATTGCGTATACCGCGAGGAATTACCGTCAGGCACTCGATGATCTCGCTCGTTACCCACTGATGCCTTATTATGGAATGATGATCTCCGGGCTACTGTGTATACTGGTTTTTTCACGATTATTTGGTATGCACTTATTGTGGGAGACAGTGCTCAGAGAGCAATATGTTCGGGTAGTTAAAAATATGGTGGAAGAGGGGGCAGAATCGTTTGGCTATGTGCTATGCCTGACGTCGAGTATTGGCTATTATTTCTACCAGCGTAAAGCAGAGCACAATTCGTATAACGAACGTCCGACAGAATAAGTTCGCAGAGCGAGTGTAAAATATTGCCATGCGCAGAGATATGCTCACTGTAGAATGCGCTGGCTTATTTGAAAGCGCTGCGTCTTGTCGATGAGTTGCCTGAATATTCCACTTTAATCCTTACCGTCAGTTCGTGCTACCAGCAGCTGCGGCTGGTGGTTTGCACGACATTCAGCCGGGTAAGTTTGCGGGCGTACCCTCCGCCTGTATCAGCAGGATCGGCCAGAGAATCACCTTAGTGCCAGCAAATTGAACCACCAATGAGGCGCTAATATAATATTATTAGCATGTGAGCGGAGGCCATGTGCCATTGCGCTGTGTTCGAGAATCATGATTGACTGAGCGCAGTTTCGTGAATGACAGCGTCATTGTCCGTGATGCCGAAAGAGGTTTCCTGGTGGCGATGTGCTGAGTAATGATTAATAAAATATTTCTGTTTTTATTGCAATAAATATATTGTACATATTTCGTAATAGTACAATATTTCCATCATGCAAAAGGTTGTATATGTATTGGCTGTGTTACCTGACCCATTCAGGTGCCTCATCCTTATTGGCTGCCGCTGCGCGGCGTTCTAATTTGTTCCCGACAATCTGTGAGTTGTTTTATTCTGCAAGTTGCATTAATTAAAATATAAATATAATTCCCTGGGCTTTATCTTTTAATCGTATGAATAACTGTTGTCTCTTTTATTTATAGTGTGGTATTTTTGTGTTTTTTTATGCTAAATGATTTAAATGGTGAGGATCGCTGACAGTATATATTATGCATTCAAAAACATCCCTGTTCTTCAGGTTTCAATAAGGAGATATTCTATTACCTCTGTTTTTGTTAAAATGTATCACCACAGCGTTGATAATGATTGGTTGAGAGCAATTGTATGCTTTTGGGACTTAATTTATCACCTTCATTTATTTGTATTCGACATTGAATACCAGCATCATAACACTTTTTATACCATTCAGCGATCTGCAATGCATCGCCTTCTAGTTTGACAGGTTTTCCATTTGACCGCCATAATTGTAAACAGGTTGTTTTATTCAGTCGTATAACATAAGCACAACGGTATACGGAATAACATTTATCATTAATTTCGATCTCAGTTTCGTTAATATCAGTGGTCACTATAGACGCGGGTAAAACGTGGCATTCCTGCGTACGCGCTTTTGCCTGTTCTTCACGTTTTTCTTGCTCAAGTAAGGGGTATGCAGTTGCTTTGCCTGTCTCTGTCAGTTCGACAGCAAGTTGTAAATTCCTGGCCCTTAATGTGCAAACAAATCCGGCTTCCTCGAGTTTTCTACAGGCGGCTCTTAAGTTCGAACCGTATACGGGCTTTTCTCCTCCTTGTTCAAGTACGCGTTCAATATCCTTAGTTGCGACTGGCATATGCTTACGTTGATCTAAAGCGGCAAGCACAATGAGAATGTTTTTCTGTAACGCAGACATTCTGCGTGCAGATTTACTAATATCGGGCATGATATGTTATACCTTTCACCAGTGTTATTTACGGTTGTACGTGACGAAAGTTATCCGACTGAAATAAATTTATTGCACCATGTATCACGATAATAACCGTAATTCTGAATTGAATGCCTTTTTACCATCTGATGGTGTAGAAATTGGGTTTATTTTGTGATAATGATATTGGATTGCTATCATCCGATTATGACAGGAATGAATAGTGACGTTTATTTTATTCATATCTTGATTGTTTTGCTGTTCTGTGTGTAAATCATATGCAGATTGATTTATTTACGGGAATCGTTAATCATCCGTCTTACTTTCTTCTGCTTTGAAATGTTTTTTTGATTCTTCGTCTGTCTCTGATGTATGACATAAAAGATGCTATTGAAATGATTAAAAGTACAATAGCGAGCCCAAGGAAAAATAGGTTTCCCATTTCATACCTCATACGTGTGTCGTTAATGTCAGAGCGAGTGCTGGCTGGCATGAACTAATATATAATAAGATTAAGAAAAATCCTATTGTCGTAAAATGAAAATATGAAATAAATTTCGCTGGTGAGGATGTGAACTGTATTGATAAGTAATTGCAATGAATGGATAACGCGCTTTTTGTTAATCAGTCATTGTGACCGCTTATTTTGCTGAATAATCATTTTTCTCTCAATTCATTCAATGAATTTTTAAGACGTCGTCGTTATTCACTTATTAAGTGAGGTATGTCGGTATAACGTGTCGGTGGTGATTATTATGGCTATTGGTATTTATGGGGGGAATTAGTTTTAATTTTTCTCGGGGAGCGAATCATGACATTACGAATTAATGTTGCGATTGTAATATAAACCTGTGCAAGCCAGTGAGTCATCCTGGTTTACATATTCCCGAACATTAATTCGTTCCTGCTGCATTCATTTTGTGCGGGGAAGAGAAGGGGGTTGCATCAGAAGTGCTATGTCCGGGCGTTTGCCCCCGGCGGGCGAATAATTCTCATAACCGCGGAGCGGAGTTAGAACTTCGGATGATAAACGCGGCTGCAACCGATCGGTCGATATCCGGGAGAGAGAAAATACGGTGTTATACGGCCAGATATATGATGGTGTAATGATTTATCGGCGGTATTTTAAGGCTAGCCGCTGCTGAAGATACGGCAATAGGGAAGGAAATGTATAAAAAATCCACGCAATAGCGTGGATTTTACCGATTCTGGCGTTTTCATGAGATTGGATAAAACCTCATGAGACGAGCCATTCTCATTAGACGTTAAACAAGAAGTTCATAATATCGCCATCCTTCACGATATAATCTTTACCTTCTGCACGCATTTTCCCGGCTTCTTTCGCGCCTTGTTCGCCTTTATAGGTAATAAAGTCTTCAAAGGCGATCGTCTGCGCGCGGATAAAGCCTTTCTCGAAATCGGTATGGATTTTTCCCGCTGCCTGAGGGGCGGTTGCGCCAACCGGGATAGTCCATGCGCGAACTTCTTTCACGCCGGCGGTGAAGTAGGTCTGTAGGTTCAGCAGCTCGTAACCGGCACGGATAACCCGGTTCAAACCCGGTTCTTCCAGACCCATCTCAGCCATAAATTCATCGCGATCGGCATCGTCCAGCTCAGCGATATCGGCCTCAACGGCCGCACACACCGCAACCACCACGGAACCTTCGGCGGCGGCAATTTCACGAACTTTGTCGAGATAGGGATTGTTCTCAAAGCCATCTTCGTTGACGTTTGCGATATACATAGTTGGCTTCAGCGTCAGGAAGCTCAGGTATTTGATGGCGGCTTTGTCTTCATCGGTCAGGTCTTTCAGGGCACGCAGCATACCGGCGTTCTCCAGATGCGGGAGGCATTTTTCCAGCGCCGCCAGTTCTGCTTTAGCGTCTTTATCGCCGCCTTTCGCTTTTTTCTGCACCCGGTGGATAGCGCGCTCGCAGGTGTCCAGATCGGACAGCGCCAGCTCAGTGTTGATCACGTCGATGTCGTTAGCCGGGTCCACTTTGTTATTTACGTGGATGATGTTGTCGTTTTCAAAGCAGCGCACCACATGGCCGATAGCTTCAGTTTCGCGGATGTTGGTCAGAAACTGGTTACCCAGACCTTCACCTTTAGAGGCTCCTTTTACCAGACCTGCGATATCAACGAATTCCATTGTCGTGGGCAAAATACGCTGCGGTTTGACGATTTCAGCCAGTTTGTCCAGACGCGGATCGGGCATCGGCACGACACCGGTGTTCGGCTCAATGGTACAGAAGGGGAAGTTGGCCGCTTCAATACCCGCTTTAGTGAGCGCATTGAACAGGGTGGATTTGCCGACGTTGGGCAAACCGACGATACCGCATTTGAATCCCATGATTTAAATCACCTTAATCTTTGGATAATCAATCTGTTACGATGAACAGATTGCAGAAAAGTTAATAACTACGCCTATTATACACGGTGCGTGATAAAAATTCCGCACGTCGACCGGTTAATGCGCTTTAAACGCGTGTAAACGATTGGTCGCTTTGGTGAGCCCATCTTTCATCCACACTTCAGTGCAGCGAGCCGCTTCGTCAATGGCTTCATCAATCAGCTTCTGTTCACCGGCTGGCGGTTTGCCCAGGACGAAACCGACGACTTTATTTTTATCACCTGGATGACCGATTCCCACGCGTAAGCGGTGAAAGTTCGGGTTATTACCCAGCTTGCTGATGATATCCTTCAGTCCATTATGTCCCCCATGACCGCCGCCAAGTTTGAACTTAGCAACGCCGGGGGGTAAGTCGAGCTCATCGTGGGCGACCAGAATTTCATCCGGGTTGATACGAAAGAAGGTCGCCATCGCGGCGACGGCTTTACCGCTAAGGTTCATAAAGGTCGTCGGGACCAGCAAACGAATATCCTCACCCGCAAGGGTAATCCGCGAGGTGTAGCCGAAGAATTTGCTCTCTTCACGTAGCGGCGCACGATGACGCTCAGCCAGTAAATCCACATACCAGGCACCCGCGTTATGGCGGGTTGCCGCGTACTCAGCGCCGGGGTTCGCCAGGCCGACAATCAGTTTTATCGTCACTTTTTTATCCTGCATGGATCGTTCTCTGGGGCGTAGTGTACTGTCTGCGCGCACGGTTGACAAAACTCTGCCAACGAAGCGCGGCGGATAAGGATAATTACCCGGTTGAATAATTAGAATTTGATATTGTTCAGGGGCTTATTTGTAAATTTTTGTTAGCGCGCGGTGTGCTTATGTGATCGCTCACGCAATCAGCAGATTGGTCATTGTCTATACTATACCCATAGGATTTGGGGATATTCCCATGCAACCCAAGGTTCCGGAGGTGACATATGAAACGCAGAAACGCTTCGTTACTCGGTAATGTGCTGATGGGGATGGGGTTGGTCGTCATGGTTGTCGGCGTTGGCTACTCTATTTTAAACCAGCTTCCACAGCTTGACCTGCCGCAGATTTTCGCGCATGGCGCGATCCTGAGTATTTTTGTTGGCGCGGTGCTGTGGCTGGCGGGCGCACGTATCGGCGGTCATGAGCAGGTCAGCGACAGATACTGGTGGGTTCGCCACTATGATAAACGCTGCCGTCGCGATCAGCATCGCCACAGTTAAGTAAATTCCTTTCACCAGCCGTTGATAACGGCTGGTGCGTTTTAATGTAGCCTGTTCAGGCAGTCCACTTATTGTCCCCTGTATTGGTCATCATATTGTGAGCGCACTTTCGTGGCGATGCTATTGAACGGATTACCCATGGTGTCTTACTCCCTGGATCACTATTGCCTGCATCGGCGGACATCCAGATGCGCGGTGATGCAGGGCATTCGGATGTGCGTAATCTACACAGATACCATGCGTAAATCAGCCGACGCTTCGTTACGCCATAGAGCAGGAACCGCATTGACGAAGGAGATATGGAGGAGAGCCAGGTGCCCGGCAAGATGGTGCGGCAGGCGCGGGGCCTGCCGCCGGGTAATTAAAGATCCGCCAGCGCGGCGTTACGGTCCGGGTAGAAGCTCAGGCGACCCGGAATCGGTTTGACGCCGGCACGGGCCAGCGTACGCAGCGGCTGGAATTCGAGGTTGGAGACGCGCAGTTCGCAGCCTTCAGGCAGCTTTTTCACGAAGCGCTGGAAGGCATCCAGCCCGCCGGCATCCAGCACCGGCACCGCATCCCATTTCAGCACCACGATGCGTTTGCCCGTGATTCGCGTCTCCAGATCGGTAAACAGCCCCTCAGCGGCGGCGAAAAACAGCGGCCCGATGACGCGCAGCACCAGCACGTCATCCGGAACCTCGACATTAACTGGCGCAAGGCGGGTCATACGCGCAATCCGCCGCATAAACAGCAGGGAGGCCAGCACAATACCGATGCTGATGGCGATGACCATATCAAATAGCACGGTCAGCGACATACACAACAGCATCACAATGATGTCGTCTTTTGGCGCGTAGCGCAGCAGGTTAATCACCTTATGCGCTTCACTCATATTCCATGCCACCATCAGCAGCAACGCCGCCATTGCGGAAAGCGGTAGCCAGGAGAGCAGGGGCGCGAGGACCAGCAGCGCCATGATCACCAGCAGCGCGTGGATCACAGCGGAAATCGGCGAGGTCGCGCCAGCACGGACGTTAGCGGCGGAACGGGCGATGGCTGCGGTGGCAGTAATTCCCCCGAAGAAGGGGGCGACAATGTTCCCCAGACCCTGACCAATCAGTTCGCTGTTGGCTTTATGCTTGGTGCCTGTCATACCATCCAGCACCACGGCGCAGAGTAGAGATTCAATCGCCCCGAGCATGGCCATTGAGAACGCAGCGGGGAGCAGCGCCTGTAATGAAGACCAGTTAAGCGTGAAGTCTGAACCTGGCATATTCCACGGCAGTACCAGTTGCGGCAGTAACTGAGGAATACCGTTACCCTGGCTACCATCGGCGAGAATATAGTGGAACTGCGAGCCAATGGTGGCGACGTTGTCGCCAAGCAGGTTAGCCACGCCCATAACCATACAGCCCGCCAGCAAGGCCGGGAGGTGTCCTGGCAACCGGATACCAAGGCGAGGCCAGATAATCAGCGTGCCCAGTGTGACAATGCCAATGACGGCATCACCCAGATTAATGGTCGGCAGCGCCATGACCAGTGCGGCGACTTTCTGCAAATAATGTTCAGGTACATGCGCCATCTGCAAACCAAGAAAATCTTTAATTTGCATGGTACCAATGGTAATACCGATCCCTGAGGTGAAGCCGAGCGTGACCGATAGCGGAATATATTCAATCAGGCGACCAAAGCGCGCCAGACCAAAAAAAATCAAGAACAGCCCCGAAAGTAATGTCGCCACCAGCAGCCCTGAAAGGCCGAACTGTTGCGAGACGGGATACAGAATGACCACGAAAGCGGCGGTCGGACCGGAAACGCTAAAGCGCGACCCGCCCGTTAACGCAATGACGATCCCCGCCACCGCCGAGGTATAAAGACCGTACTGAGGCGCCACGCCACTGCCAATAGCCAGCGCCATTGCCAGCGGAATAGCGATAATCCCAACGGTTATCCCGGCAATGACATCGCGAGTAAACCGCGAAACGGTATATTTTTCTTTCCAGCAAGCGTCGATGAGGGCGCGGAAAGGCATCACATGTGAGGAAAATAATCTGTTCACAATAATGTTTGATCCATAAGCGCATCATCTGTCAACTGAATGGCAGGTGAAGGAGGCATTAGTCATTCCCACGTCATTATTCCGAAAGCCAGTACTGGCGGCGGTCGCCGGCTGATCTGGACCTTGCTGGCCGTAACGCGCCGCATGACTCCCCGCGCGTCAGCCACCTGTTGCCAGTCATTTTCGTTGCCGCCTTACTGTGTCCGAAATGATTTTGTGGAATAAAAGTTCAGGGACAAAAAAAACCCGCCGCAGCGGGTTTTTATGCCAGGCTCGATTAATGTTCGAACATAGCAGAAATAGATTCTTCGTTGCTGATACGACGAATCGCTTCGGCCAACATACCAGACAGCGTCAGGGTACGAACTTTATCCAGCGCTTTGATTTCTGGCGTCAGCGGAATAGTATCGCAGACGACAAATTCGTCAATCACCGAATTTTTGATGTTCTGAATGGCGTTGCCAGAGAAGATCGGGTGCGTCGCGTAGGCGAAGACCCGTTTTGCACCACGCTCTTTCAGCGCTTCCGCCGCTTTACACAGCGTACCACCGGTATCAATCATATCATCGACCATAACGCAGTCACGGCCTGCAACGTCACCAATGATGTGCATCACCTGAGAAACGTTAGCGCGCGGACGACGTTTATCGATGATCGCCATGTCGGTATCGTTCAGCAGTTTGGCGATCGCGCGGGCGCGAACAACGCCACCGATGTCCGGAGAAACCACGATCGGGTTATCCAGGTTCAGCTGCAGCATATCCTCCAGCAGGATTGGGCTGCCGAATACGTTATCAACCGGAACGTCAAAGAAGCCCTGAATTTGCTCGGCGTGCAGGTCAACGGTCAGCACGCGGTCGACGCCAACGCTGGAGAGGAAATCGGCAACCACTTTTGCGGTGATAGGCACACGAGCAGAACGAACACGACGGTCCTGACGAGCGTAACCGAAGTAAGGGATAACGGCGGTGATACGACCTGCCGAAGCACGACGCAGAGCATCGACCATAACAACCAGTTCCATCAGGTTGTCATTGGTGGGAGCACAAGTGGACTGGATGATGAAAATATCACCACCGCGTACGTTTTCATTGATTTGTACGCTGACTTCGCCGTCGCTAAAACGACCTACAGCGGCGTCGCCAAGAGAAGTGTACAGACGGTTGGCAATACGTTGTGCTAGTTCCGGGGTGGCGTTACCAGCAAAAAGCTTCATATCAGGCACGAGAAGAACCTCAGGCATGCGTCCAGTGGTGGATGAAATGAGCCAAAAAAAAGTGCGGGTGGGCACGATTTCATCCAGGCGGTGTATTTAAAGAGCCCGATGCAACGTCTGGAACAAGGTGACGTTGTCACCGTAACTCAGTTTCCCCGGCGTTTTCTCCATCGTTGCTGAAATCAGCAGGCCTGGAGCAGCGCTTGCTTGAGCGGAGAGATGTTAACACCTCGCGCCACAAAGCCATGCAGCCATGCCGGGGCTTTTTCAAGCACCTGACGAGCGGCGGATTCCGTGTTAAATTCAGCAAACACACAGGCACCGGTGCCAGTCAGGCGCGACGGCGCATATTCTAGCAGCCAGGAAAGCGCCGCATCAACCTCACGAAAACGTTTTCTTGCGATAACCTCGCAATCATTACCGAATTTACATTTTAATAACGTCTCAAGTGACCGCCGGGGTGTATTGCGGGGGAGTTCAGGATCGCGAAATATGATCGGCGTAGGGATACTGATGCCGGGATGGGCCACCAGATACCACTTCTCTTCGGGATCGGCGGGGGTCAGAATTTCACCGACGCCTTCGGCAAAAGCCGCATGGCCGTGGACAAATACCGGCACATCGGCACCCAACTGCAAACCTAAATCCGCCAACTGATTTTCGCTCAGGCCGCAACCCCATAAGTGATTGAGCGCTACCAGCACGGTCGCGGCGTTGGACGAACCGCCGCCGAGACCGCCGCCCATCGGCAGAATTTTGTCGATACGGATATCGGCGCCGCTACCGGCCGGAAGCTTCCCGGCGTGTTTCGCCGTTCGCATCAGTAGCCTGGCCGCGCGGATAATCAGATTCTCTTCATCAGGCACGCCGTCAACCGGCGTCAGCAGTTGCAGTTTGCCATCGTCACGCGGTTCAATAGTCAGCGTATCGCCATAGTCAAGAAACTGAAATAGCGTCTGCAGCCTGTGATAACCATCGGCGCGCTGGCCGGTAATATATAAAAACAGGTTCAATTTTGCGGGAGAAGGCCAGCGGGTCATCATTTCACAATCCAGTTATCCATTTTCAGCTTGAGGCGCTGATGACCATCGTTGAGTTCCATATTGGTCGGTAGCGAAGGTTTCGTGTCGGTGGAGTAGCTGTCCCAGGTGACGCGCCAGGTTTTACCGTTTTGCCTGTAGCTCAGTTTGCGCAGGCGGTACTGGTCATCCAGCGCGTAATCAGTGGCCGCGCCAGGCAGGCCAATAATCCACTGGCGCAGGCTGTTAAGCGGGATCGGCATGCCGGTCAGGCGGGCGAGCATCTCTTCCGCATTGGTCGCCGTGTAGGTCTGGCCTTTATTATCAATAATTTGTACGCTACCGGGCTGTGCGGTTAACGAGAGCTCGGTGCTGCCGAGCGGGTTAGTCAGTAGCAGGCGATAGCGGTCCTGGCCGGTTTGTTGCCAGAAGAAGCGGGCATACACCTTTTGCTCATCAGAAAGATAAGCAAAGGCTCCGCGCGTCTGGAACTGGCTGAGGTTGCGGACATCTTGCTGGTGCTGACGCCACTGCGGAGAGTCCGGACTTTTGCCCGGTCCCTGCGGCGCATTAATGGTACAGGCGGTCAGAACGAGGCTTGCCAGCGGCAACAGACGGAACAGTCGATTCATAATGATGACAAATCCTTGATGTCTACAGTGAAATGCGGCGAATGGAATAAAGAGGCGGCCGATTTGTGTAGCGGGTTGCAATAATAGCCTTTAATGCTAGCGTTGACGGGCGGTAGCGTCTACGTTCAAGTTGTCTGAAATCAAAAAATTACTGTTAATGGCTATTACTCCAAAAGGGGGGCCTCTCTTTTATTGATTACGCGCATCCTGTATGATGCCTGCAGACTAACCTTAGCAACGCTGGTACTACTCCCTCACAATGACCCTTTTAGCTCTTGGTATTAATCACAAAACAGCCCCGGTAGCGCTGCGAGAACGTGTAACGTTTTCGCCGGATACGCTCGATCAGGCGCTGGAGAGCTTACTGGCTCAACCCATGGTGCAGGGTGGGGTGGTGCTGTCGACCTGTAACCGTACGGAACTCTATCTCAGCGTTGAAGAGCAGGATAACCTCCAGCAAGCGCTTATTCGCTGGCTGTGCGATTACCATGGCTTAAACGAAGACGATCTGCGCAAAAGTCTCTACTGGCATCAGGATAACGATGCGGTCAGTCATCTGATGCGTGTCGCCAGCGGTCTTGATTCGCTGGTGCTGGGCGAACCGCAGATCCTCGGGCAGGTAAAAAAAGCCTTCGCTGATTCCAGCCGTGGGCATCTGAACGTCAGCGAACTGGAGCGTATGTTCCAGAAATCGTTCTCGGTGGCCAAACGCGTGCGTACCGAAACCGATATTGGCGCCAGCGCAGTCTCCGTGGCGTTTGCCGCCTGCACCCTGGCGCGACAAATCTTTGAATCACTCACAAGTGTTACCGTGTTGCTGGTTGGCGCCGGGGAAACCATTGAACTGGTGGCCCGCCATTTGCGCGAGCATAAGGTGCGTAAAATGGTGATTGCTAACCGCACTCGCGAGCGTGCTCAGGCGCTGGCTGATGAAGTCGGCGCCGAAGTGATCGCATTAAGCGATATTGATGAAAGGTTGAAAGACGCCGATATCATCATTAGTTCCACCGCCAGCCCGCTGCCGATCATCGGCAAGGGGATGATGGAGCGGGCGCTGAAGGCGCGCCGCAATCAGCCGATGTTGCTGGTGGATATTGCCGTGCCGCGTGATGTTGAACCGGAAGTCGGTAAACTGGCCAACGCCTATCTCTACAGCGTGGATGATTTGCAAAATATCATTCAGCATAACCTGGCCCAGCGTCAGGCTGCGGCGGTGCAGGCGGAAACCATTGTCGAGCAGGAAACCAGCGAATTTATGGCCTGGCTGCGCGCTCAGAGCGCCAGCGAGACGATTCGTGAATATCGCGCCCAGGCCGAGCAGGTTCGAGAGGAACTGACGGCAAAAGCGCTGGCGGCGCTGAGTCAGGGCGGCGATGCGCAGGAAATCATGCAGGATCTGGCGCGTAAGTTGACTAATCGCCTGATCCACTCGCCAACGAAATCTCTTCAGCAGGCTGCCCGTGACGGGGATGATGAACGCCTGCATATTCTGCGCAACAGCCTCGGGCTGGAATAGCGCACCTTATCTCTCTTTTTTCAGGACAGGGTGAATTCACGCCTATGAAGCCTTCTATTGTTGCCAAACTGGAAGCCCTTTACGAACGCCATGAGGAAGTTCAGGCGTTACTCGGCGATGCCTCGACCATTGCCGATCAGGATAAATTCCGCGCGCTGTCGCGGGAATATGCACAGCTCAGCGACGTCGCCCGCTGCTATACCAACTGGCGTCAGTTGCAGGATGATATTGACGCCGCGCAGCTGATGCTTGACGATCCGGAAATGCGCGAAATGGCGCAGGAAGAACTACGCGAAGCGAAAGAAAAAGGCGAGCAGATGGAACAGCAACTGCAGGTGCTGCTGTTGCCAAAAGATCCCGATGATGAACGTAACGCATTTGTGGAAGTCCGCGCCGGAACCGGCGGCGATGAAGCGGCGTTGTTCGCCGGCGATCTGTTCCGCATGTACAGCCGCTATGCGGAATCTCGCCGCTGGCGCGTCGAAATCATGAGCGCTAATGAAGGCGAACATGGCGGTTTTAAAGAAGTGATCGCCAAGATCAGCGGCGACGGCGTCTATGGGCGCCTGAAGTTCGAGTCTGGCGGCCATCGCGTGCAGCGTGTACCGGCCACCGAATCTCAGGGGCGTATCCATACTTCCGCCTGTACCGTGGCGGTGATGCCGGAGCTGCCGGAAGCGGAACTGCCGGATATCAGCCCGGCGGATCTGCGTATTGATACCTTCCGCTCTTCCGGGGCAGGCGGTCAGCACGTTAACACCACCGACTCGGCTATCCGTATTACCCACTTGCCGACCGGTATTGTCGTTGAGTGCCAGGATGAACGCTCCCAGCACAAAAACAAAGCTAAAGCACTATCGGTACTAGGGGCACGTATTCATGCCGCCGAAATGGCTAAACGTCAGCAGGCGGAAGCCTCTGAACGGCGTAACCTGCTGGGCAGTGGCGATCGCAGCGATCGTAACCGCACCTATAACTATCCCCAGGGCCGTGTCACCGATCACCGCATTAACCTGACGCTTTACCGTCTGGATGAAGTGATGGAAGGTAAACTGGATATGCTGATTGAGCCGATCGTCCAGGAACATCAGGCCGACCAGCTGGCCGCGCTTTCCGAGCAGGAATGATGACTTTTCAGCAGTGGTTGATCCAGGCTATCGCTCGTCTTGGCCAAAGTGAAAGTCCGCGCCGGGATGCCGAAATTTTGCTCGGTCACGTGACCGGCAAAGCGCGGACCTGGATTCTCGCATTTGGAGAAACGGTTCTGACAGGGCAACAAGCGGCGGAACTTGAAACGCTGCTGAGCCGTCGCGAGCAGGGCGAGCCGGTAGCCCACTTGGTGGGGCAGCGCGAGTTCTGGTCGTTACCGCTGTTTGTTTCTCCCGCCACGCTGATCCCGCGCCCGGATACCGAATGCCTGGTTGAACAGGCGCTCGCGCGGCTACCGTCGACGCCGTGCCGAATCCTCGATTTAGGCACCGGCACCGGGGCTATCGCTCTGGCGCTGGCCAGCGAACGTCCGGATTGCGACGTCACCGCCGTTGACTTTATACCTGACGCGGTTGCCCTGGCCGCGCGCAATGCCGCTCATCTTGCGATTACCAATGTTAATGTGTTGCAGAGCAACTGGTTCAGCGCGCTCGAAGGCCAGCGGTTCGACATCATCGTCGGCAATCCGCCTTATATCGACGAAATCGATCCGCATCTTGAACAGGGTGATGTGCGTTTTGAACCGAAAACGGCGCTGGTCGCCGCCGATTCAGGTCTGGCCGATCTGGCGCATATCATCCGCGAAGGCCGCCGTTTCCTTGAGCACAACGGTGTTATGCTGCTGGAACATGGCTGGATGCAGGGGGAAGCGGTGCGCGGCATTTTCCGCGAGGCGGGATATCGTCATGTTGCTACCTGCCGTGATTATGGCGACAACGAGCGCCTGACGATCGGGCAATATCAGGGGACATATGAATATGTTTAACACGGTACTGTATCTGCATATCGCCTGCGTGGTGGTATCGGTCAGCCTGTTCGTCCTGCGCTACTGGTGGAGCTGGAGCGATAACCCTCTGCGCCACCAGCGCTGGGTACGCATTACACCGCACTGTAGCGATACGCTGCTGTTTCTCAGCGGCGCCGCGTTAATGGCAATAACGCACTATCTGCCGTTCACCGACGACGGGACATGGCTGACTGAGAAGCTGTTTGGCGTTATCATTTATATCGCATTGGGTTTTATCGCGCTGGGCCGTCGTCGTCCGCGCAGTCAGCAGAGCCGGTTTATCGCCTTTCTGCTGGCTCTGGTGGTGTTGTTTATCATTATTCAACTCGCCATCACAAGAATACCGTTATTGGGGTAAGTCATGAGGTCGTTAGCTGATTTCGAATTTAATAAAGCGCCGTTATGTGATGGCATGGTCCTCATTTCTGAATTAATCCGCGACGATTTTCCGACGCATTATGTACAGGATGAACTGGAGCGGCTGTTGGCCCTGGCGCAGGAAGAAATTGCCTCTTCATGGGACCATGAGCGCCAGATAGCGCGGTTGCTGGAGCTTTTCTATCACGACTGGGGATTCAGCGACTCACATGGCGTTTACCGTCTGTCCGATGCGCTGTGGCTGGATAAAGTGCTGAATAATCGCCAGGGGAGCGCGGTATCGTTAGGCGCCATTTTCCTCTGGATTGCCCAGCGTCTGTCGCTGCCGGTGGTGCCGGTGATTTTTCCGACGCAGATGCTGCTTCGCGCCGATCCTGAAGAGAGCCAGGAAATGTGGCTGGTTAACCCGTTTAACGGCGAAACGCTGGATGAGCACACGCTGGAAGTGTGGCTGAAGGGGAATATCAGTCCGATCGCCGAGCTGTTTAACGAAGACCTTGATGAGGCCGACAACGCAGAAGTGATTCGTAAGCTGCTCGATACCCTGAAATCGGCGCTGATGGAAGAGCGGCAGATGGAACTGGCTTTACGGACCAGCGAAACCCTGCTGCAATTCAACCCGGAAGACCCGTATGAAATTCGCGATCGCGGGCTTATATACGCGCAACTGGATTGCGATCATGTGGCGTTGCAGGATCTTAATTATTTCGTTGAACAGTGTCCGGAAGATCCGATCAGCGAAATGATCCGTGCTCAGATCAACAACATTTCACATAAACAAATTACATTGCATTAGTCTGAAACCATTCCGGTTACTCCCTGATAAGGCAAATTTATGAAACAAAAAGTGGTTAGCATTGGTGATATCAACGTAGCAAATGACCTGCCATTCGTCCTGTTTGGTGGGATGAACGTGCTGGAATCCCGCGATCTCGCGATGCGTATCTGCGAACAGTATGTCACCGTCACGCAGAAGCTGGGTATTCCGTACGTGTTCAAAGCCTCTTTTGATAAAGCTAACCGTTCTTCCATTCACTCCTATCGCGGGCCGGGTCTGGAAGAAGGAATGAAGATTTTCCAGGAGCTGAAACAAACTTTCGGCGTGAAAATTATCACCGACGTTCATGAGGCCAGTCAGGCGCAGCCAGTGGCTGATGTGGTTGACGTTATTCAACTCCCCGCGTTCCTTGCTCGCCAGACTGACCTGGTGGAAGCGATGGCGAAAACTGGCGCGGTTATCAACGTGAAGAAGCCGCAGTTTGTCAGCCCGGGTCAGATGGGGAATATCGTTGATAAGTTCATTGAAGGCGGCAACGATAAAGTGATTCTTTGCGATCGTGGTTCGAACTTCGGTTACGACAATCTGGTTGTCGATATGCTGGGATTTGGGGTGATGAAAAAAGCCTCCAGCAACTCACCGGTTATCTTTGACGTCACTCACTCTCTGCAATGCCGTGATCCGTTTGGCGCCGCTTCCGGCGGCCGTCGCGCGCAGGTGGCTGAACTGGCGCGCGCGGGCATGGCGGTTGGCATCGCCGGGCTGTTTATTGAAGCGCATCCGGATCCGGAACACGCAAAATGCGACGGCCCGTCCGCGCTGCCGCTGGATAAACTGGAGCCGTTCCTCAAGCAGATGAAAGCCATCGACGATCTGGTTAAAAGCTTCCCTGAGCTGGACACCAGCAAGTAATTGCTTCTGAAATGCCAAAGCCTGCCCGTTGCAAAACCGGCAGGCTTTTTTATTCCCCGCCAGGCGGGGAACACTCAGGCAAAAATGGTCATCAGATAAGCGGCGAACAGCGCCAGATGCGCCGCGCCATTCAGTACATTGGTGCGTCCGGTGGAGAAGGAGATTTTGCACAGCACCAGCGAGGCGACCATCACCACCATTTCCGGCGCGCCGAGGCCAAAGCGCAATTCGTTGCCGGTGAGGAAGGCGATAAGCGTCACGACCGGAACCGTCAGGGAAATGGTCGCCAGCACCGAACCGAAAAACAGATTCATCGCTCTCTGTACCTGATTGTTAAGTACCGCTTTCAGCGCGCCCAGGCCTTCCGGGGAGAGAATCAGCAGAGCGACCAGAAAACCGGTGAAGGCGACGGGAGCATTCATGCTGGTTAGCAGCGTCTCCAGCGGAATTGCGTTCATTTTAGTAACGGCAATGACCGCAATCAGGTGGATCAGCAGCCAGACGGTATGCCACTGGCTGCTATGTGCCGAGGGTTTGCCGTGGTGCGGATCATCGTCGTCGCCGTCATCCTCATGTTCATAAACAAACAGACTCTGGTGCGTTTTGGTCTGAATCAGCAGGAACACGCCGTACATGGCGGCGGAAATCAGCGCGACCAACAGCGACTGTGCGGTGGTAAAGTTGGCCCCGGGCAGCGCCATCGGGAACACCAGCACGATAATCGCCAGCGGAAAGAGGGCGATCAAATACTGTTTGATGCCAAACAGATTCATATACTGGGTAGCGAATTTACTGCCGCCCAGCAACAATGAAAAACCGACCAGACCGCCGGTGACAATCATAATGATCGAATAAAGCGTATCGCGCATCAGCGTGGGCGCAGTGTCGCCGGTGGCCATTAATGCAGAAATGAGGCTGACCTCAAGAATGACCACGGAGAGGCTCAAAATTAATGAGCCATAGGGTTCACCCAGCCGGTGTGCCAGGACGTCGGCGTGGCGCACGACGCTAAATGCGCTACTCAAAATCCCGATCAGCGCCAGGATATTAATGGCAATGGCGACTGGCAGTGACGGGTTGCTTCCCCAGAAAAACAGCACTGCCAGCGCCAGAAGCGGAAAAACGAGGGAAGTCTCCTTGTGGCGGGTTTTTACCGCCTCATGTGCATCGGTCATGAACCATCTCCAGGTGTGCAGGTGTTAGAATTATAGATACCGTAACTGCATAAAATAACAGACATTGATGGAGATAATTTACTTTTTTACTTAAATTTACCCCTCTTGCCCAATAAGCAGCGTAAATCGCCATAAAATGGGGTTAGTAATTTTTTGTATTTATTATTCAGATAATTACTAAAATGTTTTTCGCATTTATCCATCCGCTTGCCAGACATAAAACCCTGTTCCAGACTGTATGTTCAGCCGTATTCTGGAGGTCAATATGCCCTATAGCTGCAAGCGTGAATTACCCGATAGCGTCCGGCACGTCCTGCCTGCGCATGCCCAGGAGATTTATAAAGAGGCTTTTAACAGCGCCTGGGAACAGTATAAGCATAAAGAAGAGCGACGAGATAACGCCAGTCGTGAAGAAACGGCGCACAAAGTCGCCTGGGCAGCGGTTAAAAATGCTTATCAAAAAGGCGATGATGATGATAAGTGGCATAAGAAAAAATAATCGCTTTGGCTACGTTATCTGCTGTCCCGGCCCTTGCCCGCGGGTCCTCCATTGCTTATTGTCAAATAAAGCCGGATAATAATTCGGCAATACTTCACGGATGGATCGGAGAATCGCGGGGAAGCGGGCAGTGGCGGAGGTAGTAGAAAGTGTTAACTCGTGATTTCTTGATCAATGCGGATTGTAAAACAGCGTTTGGCGCTATTGAGGAATCGCTTCTCTGGTCAGCAGAGCAACGAGCTGCGTCTTTGGCAGCAACGCTGGCCTGTCGTCCAGATGATGGCTCGGTGTGGATCTTTGGCTATGGCTCGCTGATGTGGAATCCGGCGCTGGAGTACCGTGAATCCTGTACCGGTACATTGCCGGGCTGGCATCGTGCGTTTTGTCTGCGGCTCACCGCCGGACGCGGTAGCGTAAATCAGCCGGGGCGCATGCTGGCGCTGAAAGAGGGCGGACGCACCACCGGCGTCGCTTACCGTCTGCCGGATAAAACCCTCGAAGAAGAACTGACGCTCCTGTGGAAGCGAGAGATGATCACCGGCTGCTATCTGCCGACCTGGTGTAAACTGGATCTTGATGATGGTCGCCAGGTTAATGCATTAGTCTTTATTATGGATCCGCGCCACCCGCTGTTTGAAGCGGATACCCGCGCGCAGGTGATTGCTCCGCTGATCGCGCGCGCCAGCGGTCCGCTTGGCACCAATGCGCAGTATCTGTTTGCGCTCGATCAGGAGCTGCGTAAACTCGGCATGTACGATGCGTGCCTCGACGATCTGGTCGGGAAGGTGCGTCATTTGCTGGGGGAAAACAGCCAGCCTGGGCTGGCTTGAGGATAAATCGCCCGGTTTGCCCCGGGCGAAGGTTATCAGGCGGGAACGTAGCTGATTGAGTGCTCCAGCGACTGGCTGTGGCTGTCGATGAGAACGTTCCAGGTGCCGCTGTACGGCACGGTCAGATACGCGCTATCTCTGTCCTGCACACTCAGAATATCCGCATGACTGTCGCCAGGCACTTTGGCGCTCATCAGATGAATATGGCAGCGTTCGGAGCAACGCACTACCAAAGTATCACCGCCAAACAACGTTAAACTTGCTTTTACCATTGCCATTTACTCTCAACCCCATTTCTGTCTACAGCGTCCTGCCAGCCCATTAACCCGCGTGATATTGTTCACACTTTGTTCTATGCATAACACCAAAGGGAAGGCGGGCTGATGCTGATTTTGATCAAAAAATGGAGTAACGATTAAACAAAAATGACATTGTGCCTGAAAGCTTTCAGCTGGCATTGTTTTCGATTAATAAACGCCGCCAGCCTGATATTAAATCCCGTTTAAAGGCCACTTTTTAGAAAGTCAGGACGTTATCCGCCGCCAGCGTCCACTGCGCCAGTTCCACAAGCGTACCAATCTCCACCCCCTCAATCAGCGGTAGCGCGCTGACTCCCCGGCCATCGGCGCAGGTTTTGCATAGCTTCACCGGTACGTTTTGCGCGGTAAGGATCTCCAGCATCTGCTGGATGTTATAGCCTTCCGTCGGCTTCTGACCGCGTAGCCCGGCCGTGACCGCATCTGACATTAAAAACAGCTTGAGCTCCAGGTCGGATTGCTGTTCGCGCAGGGCAATGGCCAGGCGCAGGCTATTAAACAGGGATTCGCTGCCGTAGGCGGCACCGTTAGCGATAATCACAATGCGTTGCATAAGGACTCCTTCTATAAGGCACGGTTATTGCTAGGTTGAAGTATAAAGCGTTAACCCGGGAGGGGGTATGAATAATACGGCTGGTGATGCGCCGGAGGCGATCGACTGGTGTGTGCGTGCGCGTCGACTACAGAAACAGCAACTGCATCAGTTGGCGGAACAGGGGGCACTGGCAAGTCAGATAAGCGCTCTGGTGCATATGTTACAGTGCGAGCGCGGCGCGTCAAATATCTGGTTGTGCTCCGATGGCCGACTTTATGCCGCAGAATGCCGGGCGGGCGCCGCCCTGGTTGATGAACAACTTATACTCTTTTATGCGGCGCTGGCGCCGGCCCGTCGCTCAGCCAGCAGCGCGTTATGCTGGCGTATCGCCGGCGCGGTGTGGCATCTCGCGCGGCTGACGGCGTTGCGCGAACGCGTGCGCGAGCGGGGGATGACCGCCGAGGAGGCGACAGAGCAGTTCAGCCGTATTATTCGCCATTTGCTGAATATCGTCCCGCAGCTTAATGAGAGCATTGACGATCCGCAAATTGCCGGGCGAATGGTGGCGCTCTACAGCTTTATGCAGGGCAAAGAACTGACCGGACAGGAGCGCGCGCTGGGCGCGCTGGGCTTTGCTCGCGGAGAGTTTAGCGATGATCTACGTCAGCAACTGGTGGATCGCATTGATGGTCAGCAGCCCTGTTTCGACAGTTTTCAGGTTTTAGCCAATCCGCCGCAAACCACCCTGTTTATTGAACAGTGTCAGGCCAGTCTGGAAATTGAGCAGCTACGGCGTATTGCCTGCACCCGTCAGCCTCCGGCGGATGACGGTGAAACAGCGCTGCACTGGTTTAGCGCCCAGACGCAGCGCCTGGAACTGTTGCGTGGAGTGGAAGAACTGCTGATTGTCGATTTGCTTAACGCCACCGATGCTCTGCTCAATGGCGAAGAACAGGATATTCAGATCCCGCCCGCTGACTGGCTGGATAGTGAGATCGGCGACGCTCATCGACTGGATAAACAGCTTTTACCCCTGGTGCGCCAGCAGGCCCATGAGCTGCAACAGCTCTCCGCCCAGCTTGCCTCTCTGAAAGATGCGCTTGAAGAGCGCAAGCTGATTGAAAAAGCTAAAAGCGTACTGATGGCCCACCAGGGGATGCAGGAAGAGCAGGCCTGGCAGGTACTGCGTAAAATGGCGATGGATAAGAACCAACGCATGGTTGAGATCGCCCGCGCGCTGCTGACGGTGAAATCATTATGGCAGTTACCCCAAAAGGAGTAGATGCACAATCCGTGGGCATTTGCTGCCAGTCAACGGTGCAATTTTAGCGACCGCCGGACCATTGCGGCGGTGAAAACCGCGGAAAATGGCGCGGTGCGGATCTGGCATCAGGTTTGCATTATACAAAACGAGTGAATAAAGGTTTTGGGCAACGAGCCAATGGCGGTTCGTATGTCCATGGATAAAGGCGTCCTGCAGTGCGTAAGCACTGCCGGACGCTTTTTTTTTGCGTTTCTGGAGCAGGTATGGGCGAAAAATTTACGATTTCACGGCGGCGTTTATTACAGGCTGGTGCCGCGCTGGGCGGTGCGATGCTGCTGCCCGGCATGATGCAGACGGCATGGGCGGCAGGCTCGGATAAGCCGGAACAGACCACCGTGCGGGTGGGGTTTATTCCGTTGACCGACTGTGCCCCCATAGCCATTGCCTCCCTGAAAGGGTTCGATAAAAAGTACGGTATTACGCTCGTGCCGAGTAAAGAGGCCAGTTGGGCGGCGGTGCGCGACAAGCTGATCGCCGGCGAGCTTGATGCGGCGCACATTCTCTACGGCATGCTTTACGGCCTTGAACTGGGGATCGCCAGTAAACCGCAGTCGATGGCGAATCTGATGACCCTTAACCGCAACGGCCAGGGGATTAGCCTCTCCAGCGAGTTACAGGAGAAAGGAATAACCGACCTTAGCGGGCTGAAAAAAATGATCGGCCAGAGCGCGCCGGGCACCTACACCTTTGCCCATACCTTTCCCACCGGCACCCACGCGATGTGGCTCTACTACTGGCTGGCGAGCGGCGGAATTAATCCGTTTGAAGATGTACGCACCGTTGTGGTGCCACCGCCGCAAATGGTGATGAACATGCGCATCGGCAATATGAGCGGCTTCTGCGTTGGCGAGCCGTGGAACGCGCGCGCCATTAATGACCGCATCGGTTTCACCGCCGCCACATCCCAGGATATCTGGCCTGAACATCCGGAAAAAGTTCTCGGTACCCGCAGCGAATGGGTTGAACGTAACCCGAATAGTGCCCGCGCGCTGGTGGCCGCACTTATGGAGGCGCAGCGCTGGATCGCGGCCTCTGCGGATAACACCCGCGAAACGGCGCGCATTCTTGCCAGGCGAGCATGGCTGAATACCAAAGAACAGTATCTCACCGGACGAATGCTCGGCGAATACGACAACGGACTTGGCCGTCACTGGCAGGATGCGCACCCGATGCGCTTCTACGCCGGGGGAGAGGTGAGCTTCCCGTGGCTCTCGGACGGTATGTGGTTTTTAACCCAGTTCCGCCGGTGGGGAATGCTGAAGTCAGCGCCGGATTATCAGGCGGTGGCCCGGCGCATCAACCGAATTGACGTCTGGAAAGAGGCGGCGCAGGCGGTGGGCGGAATGAGCGCGCCGACGCAACTGTTGCGAACCAGCACGTTACTGGATGGCAAGGTCTGGAACGGGATTGACCCTGAGGGCTACGCCCGTAGTTTCGCGATTCAATATAAGGGGGCATGAGATGAAACACGCATATAAAACGCAACCGCAGGCCAGCGCTGAAAAAGCGTCCGGGGCAGTGATCGCCCTGCCGCCGGTACAGGTTCGCAAAACCACGCCGCCGGTAAGCCGTTGGCTGAACGATATCTTCCAGCGCCTGTTACCGCCGCTGCTCGGACTGGGATTACTGCTGCTTGGCTGGCAACTGGCGGCGATGAATAGCAAAGGTTTCCCCACCCCGCTCAGCACTCTCGATTCCGCGATGACCATTTTCGCCGACCCCTTTTATCGGGACGGACCGAACGATATGGGCATCGGCTGGAACGTCCTGGCATCGCTGCAGCGCGTGGCGGTCGGATTTGGTCTCGCCGCGCTGGCCGGTATTCCGCTGGGCTTCCTGATTGGTCGCTCACTATTCTTCGCCCGCATGTTTAACCCGTTGATTGCGCTGTTGCGTCCGGTGAGTCCGCTGGCCTGGCTGCCTATCGGTCTGCTGTTATTCCAGAAAGCGGAACCGGCTTCCAGCTGGACCATTTTTATCTGCTCCATCTGGCCGATGGTGATTAACACCGCCGAAGGGGTACGGCGTATTCCTGAGGATTATCTCAACGTGGCCAGGGTACTGCAGCTTTCCGAATGGACGGTGATGCGCAAGATCCTCTTTCCGGCGGTTTTGCCCGCGGTGCTGACCGGCGTTCGCCTCTCTATCGGGATCGCCTGGCTGGTGATTGTCGCCGCCGAAATGCTCACCGGAGGCTTAGGAATCGGCTTCTGGATCTGGAACGAATGGAACAACCTCAACGTAGAAAACATCATCATCGCCATCATCATTATCGGCGTGGTCGGATTACTGCTGGAGCAGGGGCTGATGTTGCTCGCCCGGCGTTTCAGCTGGCAGGAAAAATAAGGAGTCGCAGATGAAACCATTAATTCAGGTCCAGGCCGTCAGCCAGCGTTTCAATACCGCCAGTGGCGAATTTCTGGCGTTGCAAAACGTCTCTTTCGATATCTATGAAGGGGAGACCATCAGCCTGATAGGTCATTCCGGCTGCGGTAAATCAACTCTGCTGAATCTGATTGCCGGCATTACCCACCCGACGGAGGGCGGCTTGTTATGTGATAACCGCGAAATTGCCGGGCCGGGGCCGGAACGCGCGGTGGTGTTCCAGAACCACTCGCTGCTGCCGTGGCTGACCTGTTTCGACAATGTCGCGCTGGCGGTAGACCAGGTATTCCGTCACAGCATGAACAAAGCCGAGCGCAGGGAGTGGATTGCGCACAACCTTGAGCGTGTGCAGATGGGACATGCGCTGCACAAACGGCCGGGTGAAGTCTCCGGCGGGATGAAGCAACGCGTCGGCATCGCCCGCGCGCTGGCGATGAAACCGAAGGTATTGCTGCTGGATGAACCCTTTGGCGCGCTCGATGCCCTGACGCGGGCGCATTTACAGGATGCGGTCATGCAGATTCAACAGTCGCTCAATACCACCATCGTGATGATTACTCATGATGTTGACGAAGCGGTGCTGCTTTCCGATCGGGTGCTGATGATGACTAATGGTCCGGCGGCGACGGTGGGCGAGATCCTCAACGTCAATTTACCGCGCCCGCGTAATCGTGTTCAGCTGGCGGATGATAGCCGCTATCACCACCTGCGCCAGCAGATCCTGCATTTCCTCTATGAAAAACAGCCGAAAGCGGCATAAGGGGACGGTAATGACGCGGCGACTGGTGATTATCGGCAACGGCATGGCGGCGACCCGACTGGCGCAGGCGCTGGCGGAGCGCGATGCGCAGCGGTTTAGCATCACCATTATTGGCGATGAGCCGTGCCAGGCCTATAACCGCATTCAGCTGTCGCCGGTGCTTGGCGGCGAGAAAATGGCTATCCAGACTCGGCTGCTGCCTGATGAGTGGTATCGGCAGCATGGCGTAACGGTACGTAGCGGTGAATCGGTAATCGCGGTCGATATTCACGCCCGTTCGCTACAAACCACCGGTGGTGAACTTTTCTGGGATGAACTGGTGTTCGCGACGGGATCGCTGCCGTTTACTCCGCCCCTGCCGGGTGTTGAGCTCCCGCATGTCTTTGCTTTCCGTACCCTGGCGGACGTCGAGGGCATTCTGGCTATCGATGGCCCGGCGGTAGTGATTGGCGGCGGCGTGCTTGGCGTGGAGGCCGCTGCGGCGCTGAGATGTCATGGTGACAATGTCACTTTACTCCATCGCGGACGCTGGCTGATGGAACAGCAAACGGATGCGTTTGCCGGTGAGCAATTGCAGATACAGCTCGCGGAGCGCGGAATTCACTGCGTGATGGAAAGCCGTATTGCGGCGATTAATGCACATCAGGTGTTGCTAGAGGATGGCCGGGCGTTTGCTGCTGCGCGGGTGGTGCTGGCAACCGGCGTCCAGCCGAATAAGCAACTGGCCGAACGCAGCGGCCTGGCCTGTGGCCGCGGCATTATCGTCAACCGTCAGTTGGCTACCGCCCTGCCGGGGATCAGCGCCATTGGCGAATGCTGCGAAATTGACGGTCAGACCTGGGGACTGGTGGCGCCGTGCCTGCGTCAGGCCGAGGTGCTCGCCGAACGTTTATGCGGCGCTCCCGGCGAGGATTTCAGCTGGCAGGATAGCGGTACGCGGCTGAAAGTCACCGGTATTGAGCTGTTCAGCGCCGGCGATCTGCGGGCGGATGAACAGGATGAAATTTGCACCAGCTGGGACCCGCTGGATCGCCACTACCGTCGCCTGTTGCTGCGTGACGGCAAGCTGCGCGGCGTCCTGTTGCTGGGCGATTGCGCCAGCGCCGCGCCGCTCACCTCTCTGCTGGGGGAATACTCTTCCGCGCCGGCAGAGTGGCTCTTCAATCCATCTTCAACGATGCAGCCGCGTGCTGCGGGGCAAACGACAATGACAAAACCTGTTTTAGCGCTGGTCGGACACGGCATGGTCGGCCACCACTTTCTTGAGCAATGCGTCAGCCGTAACCTTCATCAACAATACCGGATTGTGGTGTTCTGCGAAGAGCGCTATGCCGCTTATGACCGGGTCCATCTCTCGGAATACTTTAGCGGACGCAGCGCGGAATCACTGTCGCTGGTCGAAGGCGATTTTTTTACCCGGCACGGCATTGAGCTGCGTCTGGGCGAGGCGGTCGCCAGTATTGACCGCGAGGCGCACGTTGTGCGCGATGTGTCTGGCCACGAAACGCACTGGGATAAGCTGGTGCTGGCGACGGGTTCTTATCCGTTTGTTCCGCCGGTGCCGGGTAATAATCTTGCTGGCTGCTTTGTCTACCGCACGCTTGACGATCTCGACCAGATCGCCGCTCGCGCCGCGCATTCTCGCCGCGGGGTGGTCATCGGCGGGGGGCTGCTTGGGCTGGAAGCGGCCAACGCGCTGAAGCAACTGGGGCTGGAAACCCATGTTGTCGAGTTTGCCCCGAATCTGATGGCGGTACAACTGGATAACGGCGGCGCGGCGATGCTACGCGAGAAGATTGGCGATCTGGGCGTTGGGGTACATACCAGCAAGGCGACGACGGAAATTGTCGAGAATGAGCATGGGTTGCAGTTGAACTTTGCCGATGGCGGCTCGTTAGTGACCGATATGGTGGTGTTCTCTGCCGGTATTCGCCCGCAGGATGCGCTGGCCCGCAACAGCGATCTGAAGACGGGCGAGCGCGGCGGGATTTGCATCGACAATCAGTGTCGCACCTCCGACCCGGCTGTGCTGGCGATTGGCGAATGCGCCCTGTGGGAGAACAAAATCTATGGCCTGGTGGCCCCCGGCTATCAGATGGCACGTACCGCGGCGGCAGTGCTGGCAGGTGAAGAGGCCAGCTTCACCGGGGCTGACATGAGCACTAAACTGAAGCTGCTGGGCGTCGATGTCGCTTCTTTTGGCGATGCCCACGGGCGCACACCGGGCTGCCAGAGCTACCAGTGGTCCCACGGACCGGAGCAGATCTACAAAAAAATTGTTGTCAGCCAGGAGGGGAAAACGCTGCTTGGCGGCGTGCTGGTCGGCGATGCCAGCGACTATTCCACGCTGCTACAGATGATGCTTAACGGTATGGCATTGCCCGCACGCCCGGAAAGCTTAATCCTTCCGGCGCTGGAGGGCAGCGCGGCAAAAGCGCTCGGCGTGGCGGCGCTGCCGGACAGCGCGCAGATTTGTTCCTGTCACAACGTCAGCAAAGGCGATATCTGCCAGGCAGTGAGCAACGGCGCGAGCGATATGGCGGAGATAAAGCGCTGCACCAAAGCGGCGACCGGCTGCGGCGGCTGTAGCGCGCTGGTTAAACAAGTGATGGAGTATCAGCTTGCGGAGCAGGGTGTGGAAGTCAAAAAAGATATCTGCGAGCACTTCCCATGGTCACGCCAGGAAATCTACCACCTGGTGCGCGTCAACCATATCCGGACTTTCGACCAACTGATTGCCCGCTATGGTCAGGGGTACGGCTGTGAAATTTGTAAACCGCTGGTGGCCTCGGTGCTGGCCTCCTGCTGGAACGAATATCTGCTGAAACCGGCGCATCTGCCGCTTCAGGATACGAACGATCGCTACTTCGCCAATATCCAGAAAGATGGCACCTATTCGGTAGTGCCGCGCATGGCGGCAGGGGAAGTCACGCCGGATGGGTTGATTGCGATCGGGCAGATCGCCAAACGCTACCAGCTCTACAGTAAAGTGACCGGCGGTCAGCGTATCGATCTGTTCGGCGCGCGTCTGGAACAACTCCCGGCAATCTGGCGTGAACTGATGGAAGCGGGCTTTGAAACCGGCCACGCGTATGGTAAATCCCTGCGGACGGTGAAATCCTGCGTCGGCTCGACCTGGTGTCGCTATGGCGTACAGGATTCAACCGGTCTGGCGGTAACCCTTGAGCATCGCTACAAGGGCCTGCGCGCGCCGCACAAAATTAAAATGGCGGTCTCCGGCTGCACCCGAGAATGCGCGGAAGCCCAGGGGAAAGACATCGGCGTTATCGCCACTGAAAAGGGCTGGAACCTGTACGTTTGCGGTAATGGCGGGATGAAGCCGCGCCATGCCGACCTGTTCGCCAGCGACCTTGATGAACAGACGCTTATCCGCAGTATTGATCGCCTGCTGATGTTTTATATTCGCACTGCCGATCGTTTACAGCGCACCAGTACCTGGATGGATAATCTTGAAGGCGGAGTTGACTATCTGCGCGAGGTTATCCTCGACGACAGCCTCGGTATCGGCGAAGAGCTGGAGCAGGAGATGGCGCGGGTTGTGGAGAGCTACCAGTGCGAATGGCAAACCACCCTTAACGACCCGCAACGGCTGGCGCTGTTCCGTTCTTACGTCAATAGCGATGAGCCGGATGAAGCGGTGCAGCGGCAAACTCTGCGCGGTCAGCCGCAGTTAGCCCCTGTGACCGGACAAGGCGAACTGGCGTTGCCGTCTCGTCCCTGGCAGGCCATTTGCGATCTTGACGCCATTCCGCCGCAGGCGGGGATTGGCGCGCGGCTGGGTGAGCGACAGATTGCGCTGTTCCGTTTTGGCGATCAGGTTTACGCCCTTGATAACCGGGAGCCGGGCAGCGAGGCCAACGTGCTGTCGCGCGGCCTTCTCGGCGATGCGGGCGGTGAACCGATTGTCATTTCGCCGCTGTATAAACAGCGTATTCGTCTGCGCGATGGCCGCCAGTGCGACGGCAGCGAGCAGACGGTCCGCGCCTGGCCGGTGAAAGTGGAGAACGGTAAGGTGTGGGTTGGCAACCAGCAGTTGCTGGTTCGCGCGGAGGCGTCCTGATGACAGAAACCCGGACGACGTGCCCCTACTGTGGCGTGGGCTGCGGGGTTATCGCCAGCCTGAATGAGGATGGCAAGGTGACCGTGCGCGGCGATGAGCTGCACCCGGCGAACCTGGGCCGGTTGTGCGTGAAGGGCGCAGCGCTGGGGGAAACCGTGGGCCTGGCGGGGAGGCTGCTGGCTCCTGAAGTGGACGGCGAACGGGTGTCCTGGCCGCAGGCGCTGGCGGCGGCCGGTTCGCGCCTGCGGGAGATAATCGACCAGTATGGCCCGCAGGCGGTGGCGTTCTATGCCTCCGGTCAGCTACTAACTGAGGACTACTACGCCGCGAATAAGCTGATGAAGGGATTCATCGGCGCGGCGAACATCGATACCAATTCGCGGCTGTGTATGTCTTCGGCGGTCACCGGTTATAAGCGTGCGCTGGGCGCTGATGTGGTGCCGTGCAGTTATGAAGATGTGGAAAACAGCGATCTGGTGGTGCTGGTGGGCTCGAACGCGGCCTGGGCCCATCCGGTACTTTATCAGCGGCTGGTACAGGCTAAACGCGATAATCCGCAGATGCGGGTAGTAGTGATTGACCCCCGGCGCACCGCCACCTGCGATATCGCTGATATTCATCTGGCGCTGGCGCCCGGCAGCGACGGGGGGCTGTTTGTCGGCCTGCTTAACGCCATTGCCGCCAGCGGTGATATTGCCGGCGATTTCAGCGATGCGCGGCAGGCGCTGAAAATTGCGCAGGCGTGGGATAGCGAAAAAGTGGCGCAGTTCTGCGGTCTGCCGCGACAGCAGATTGACGCTTTTTATCGCGAATTTATCGCCGCGCCGCGCGCCATCACGCTCTACACCATGGGCATTAATCAATCCGCCAGCGGCAGCGATAAATGCAATGCCATTATCAATGTTCACCTGGCAAGCGGGAAATATGGCCGTCCGGGCTGCGGACCATTTTCGCTAACCGGTCAACCCAATGCGATGGGGGGGCGTGAGGTGGGCGGGCTGGCGACGATGCTGGCGGCGCATATGAATTTTACAGCCGACGATTTACAGCGTCTGGCACGGTTCTGGGGCAGCGAAAGGCTGGCGCAAACGCCGGGGCTGACGGCGGTGGAGCTGTTCAGCGCTATTGGCCGCGGCGAGGTGAAAGCCGTGTGGATCATGGGCACCAATCCGGTGGTCTCTCTGCCGGACAGCCATGCGGTCAGCGAAGCGCTGGCGGCCTGTCCGCTGGTGATCGTCTCCGATGTGGTCGCCGGTACCGATACCGGACGGTTTGCCCATATCCGTTTTCCGGCGCTGGCGTGGGGGGAGAAAAACGGCACGGTGACCAACTCGGAGCGGCGGATCTCTCGCCAGCGCGCGTTCCTGTCACCGCCGGGAGAGGCAAGAGCCGACTGGTGGATCATTGCCCGCGTGGCGCAGGCGTTGGGCTTTGGCGCAGCCTTTGCCTGGCGGCATCCTCACGAGGTGTTCCGCGAACATGCGGCGCTCTCAGGTTTCGAAAATAACGGCCAGCGGGCATTTGATATTGGCGGGCTGGCGGATTTGAGCCGCGAGGCGTGGGACGATCTGGCACCGGTGCGCTGGCCGGTAAGCCGCAGTCCGGCGCAGTGGAGCCTGCATTCGGGCTGGCATCGCGACGGTAAACTGCGGATGGTGCCGGTCGCCCCGCAGCCAACCCGGGCGGCGCTCGACGCATTTTATCCGCTGATCCTCAATAGCGGGCGGATACGCGACCAGTGGCACACCATGACCCGTACCGGCGCGGTGCCGCGACTGATGCAGCATATTGCTGAACCGGTGGTGGAGGTCGCGCCGCCGGATGCGCAGCGCTATCACCTGCTGGAGGGCGAGCTGGCGCGGATCTGGTCACCGCATGGGGTGATGGTGGCCAAAGTGATTATCAGCGACGGGCAGCGTCCCGGATCGTTGTTTGTCCCGATGCACTGGAATAATCAATTTGCTCGCCAGGGACGGGTGAATAACCTGCAGTTTGCGGTTATCGACCCGCATTCCGGCCAACCGGAGAGCAAACAGGTCGCGGTCGCGATAGCCGCCTGGCTCCCGGCCTGGAAAGGGGAGCTTTTTTCTCGCCAGCCGGTTCCTCTGCCCGCATCAATACACTGGCGACGACGTGCCTTAGCGGGTATTACGCATTTGTCTCTGGCGGGGGATATCCACGCCCGTGAATGGCTTGTCGCCTGGTGCAGGCAGCAGGGATGGCAGATGCAGGTCGCCGAAGGCGGCAAGGTCTGGAATCTGCTGGCATGGCAAGAGGGCGAGCTGATGCTCGGCTGGTGGAGCGATGGGCATGAACCGTCCATCGACGCCGAATGGATTAGCGCCGCGTTTCGCACGCCGCCGCAAGATGCCGCCCAGCGTCATGCGTTATTGAGCGGTAGAAAGGGCGGGGATAGCGTGCCTCGCGGGCGTATTATTTGTAGCTGTTTTAGCGTCGGGGAACGGACGATAAATGAAGCTATCGCCGACGGCTGTTATACGCTTAACGGACTGGGCGCCAAACTGAAATGTGGCACCAATTGCGGTTCCTGTATTCCGGAGCTGAAGACGTTGCTGGCGGAAAATCTGGCGCGAACGTGAGATGAGCGTGATGACTCTCCAGCCTCTGGGGGGAGGCGCGGTTCCGTCGGGCGGCTACCGGCATGCGCAGGCTGCCCGCAATCAGCGATTCAGCATATTCCTGAAATCATCCTGAAAGCTGCGTAGGGTGACAAAAGACGATAGACTGCCGGTTTGTTGTCACCCTTCGTGAGTAGATGTAACCGATTTGATCGCTTTGTTGTTCCGCATAACCCCATATTTGTCATTTCTCCTGCTGCTGACAGGTACCGTCGCGCGCGCGCAGCAGAATAACCAGCCGGACGTCAGTGCAGCGGATACGTTGCCGGACCTTGGTCTGGCGCCGCAGGTGGATGATGACGCAAAGCACTTTGCCGAGATGGTAAAAAAATTTGGCGAAGCCAGTATGAGTGATAAAGAGATGACCGCTGGCGAGCAGGCGCGGGTATTCGCCATCGACAAACTGGGGGATGAGGTCAGTCAGCAACTGGAGGACTGGCTCTCGCCATGGGGCAACACCAGTGTCGATCTGTTGATTGATAAAGAGGGGCATTTTACCGGCAGCAAGGGAAGCTGGTTTGTCCCCTTACAGGATAACGGTGACTTTCTCACCTGGAATCAATACTCGGTCACACAGCGCGACAGCGGACTGGTGGGGAATATTGGCCTCGGTCAGCGCTGGAGAATGGGCAACTGGCTGTTGGGCTATAACACGTTCTACGATCAGGCGCTGGATGACCACCTGGCGCGCGGCAGTATTGGCGCGGAAGCCTGGGGCGAGTCGATGCGTTTGTCCGCTAATTACTATCATCCGCTTGGTGGCTGGCAGCAGGGAAGTCGCCTGACTCAACTGCAGCGTATGGCGAGCGGCTACGATGTGACGGCTCAGGCGCGGCTGCCATTTTATCAGTACGTTAATACCAGCGTCAGCGTGGAACAATATTTTGGCGACAACGTCGATCTGTTCGATTCGGGAACCGGATATCATAATCCGATAGCGTTGTCGGTCGGCCTGAATTACACGCCTTTTCCGCTGGTCACGGTCACCGCCAAACATAAGCAAGGTGAGAGCGGTATCAGTCAAAACGATGTGGGGTTGAAACTCAATTATCGCTTTGGCGTCCCGTTAAAACAGCAACTGGCGGCTGATGAAGTCGCCGTCAGACGCGCGCTGCGCGGAAGCCGCTACGATCCTCCGGAACGGGATAACCTGCCGGTGATGGAGTATCGTCAGCGCAAAACCCTGGCGGTTTATCTGGCCACGCCTCCCTGGGATCTTCGGCCGGGAGAGACGGTACAACTGAAGCTACAAATTCGTAGCCTGCACGGTATTAAGTCTCTGAGCTGGCAGGGAGATACCCAGGCGTTAAGTCTGACTTCGCCGATAGAGGCCAGTAGTCCGGATGGCTGGAGCGTGATTATGCCACGCTGGAACAGCGACGCTGGCGCGGGCAATCTCTGGCATCTTTCCGTGGTGGTAGAGGATAAAAAAGGTCAGCGCGTCTCATCCAATGAGATCACCCTGGCGCTGACGGAGCCACTGGAGAGCTTACCTGCAGATGGCGTTTCGTGGCAGCAGACGCCCTAGAGCACGCGTTCCTGATGGACCCAAACCGCCGCTTCTACCCGCGATTTTAATTTCATTTTCTTCAGCATATGTTTGACGTGCACCTTGACGGTGCTTTCGGTGATATCCAGGCGGCGGGCGATCATTTTGTTCGGCAGACCCTGAGCAATCAGCTTAAGAATGTCGCGCTCGCGCGGTGTTAACTGGCTAATGTCGCGCTCGGAGGTGGCGCGATTAGCCCGTAGGCTGGCTGCCAGCACCGGCGTTAATGCTTCGCTGAGCACCATTTCGCCCGCCGCCGCCTGTTGCAGTGCTTTCAGCAGATCTTCCGGCTCCATATCTTTCAACAGGTAGCCGTCGGCGCCGCGTTTCAACGCGGTCACGACATCTTCTTCATGGTTGGAAACGCTAAATACCACCACGCGACCGGAAAGCGCTTTTTCGCGCAGCTTGTCCAGGGTTTCGAGGCCGTTCATCCCCGGCATATTGAGATCCAGCAGAATCAAATCCGGGTCCAGGGACTCCGCCATCGCAATACCCTGTTCGCCGTTACTGGCTTCACCAATCACCTGAATATCCGGTGCCATACTGATAAGCTGTTTGACGCCGGTACGCAGCATCGGGTGATCGTCAATGAGAAGGATGGTTGCTCGTTCCTGTTGACTCATAGCGTTCTCCTTATTGGATTGAAAACGATTTTTCAGGGATAAAGGTGACCACCACTTCCGTGCCGCCGGTTTTCCGACGCTGCACCTGACAGTCTCCGCGTAGGCTCTGAGCGCGATCGCGCATAATGATTAAGCCGTAATGGTTGCTGCGTTCCGCATTCTCCGGTACCCCGCGGCCGTTATCGGCCACCACCAGTCGGACCTGATTATCCTTTAGCGTTACCGTAACGCTGACTTCTGTGGCATTGGCATGCTTGAGGGCATTGCTTAGCGCCTCGCGGGCGATTTGCAGCAGGTGGATAGCCTGGTGCGAGGGCACAAAACGCGGCGGTAGTTGATAATCCAGTCGCACTGTAAAGCCGAAATGGGCGCTGTACTCCTGACAACTGGCTTCCAGCGCCGGGCGCAGACCGGTGTCGGTTAACTGCAGACGGAAGGTTGTCAGCAGTTCCCGCAGCTGTGCCCATGAGGTATTCAGTTCATTACGGATTTGCCCCAAAAGCTGGCGACTCTCTTCCGGTAGCCTGTCACCCTGCATCTGCAGGCAACTGACCTGCATTTTCATACAGGAGAGCGATTGGGCGATGGAGTCATGCAGTTCGCGGGCGATAGTCGCACGTTCCTCCATTACGATAAGCTGCTGCTGGCGCTCCTGATGCCGATCGAGGGCCAGGGTCCCGGCGATCTGCTCAACTAACGTATCGACCAGTTGCTGCTGATCGTGGCTCAGGTGAAGACCGGTAGGGAGGGTAGACAGCAGAATACCATATTGATTATGGGCATCCGACAGTCGCCATTTTAATGTGGTGCCGACATTGGGCAACGCCGGCAGGTCGCGCGGGCAGAGATAGCAGCCTCGGTCATCGCACTGAATGTCGGAGTGGCAGGAAAACTCCTGATGGTTATCTTCATCTTCGAGATCGTAAACCCGGACTTCAATATCGCGCAGCGGGGTTAACCCTTGCAAACCGTTAAGCACGGGCGAGATACGTTCGCAGAGTGGGGCGTTCGAATGCAGACGGCGGTTGGCTTGCCACAGGAATGCGAGGATCTCATTTTTTTGTTCAAGTCCGGCGGTTTTTTCCTGTACCCGCCGTTCAAGCACCGAATAGCTCTCGGCCAGTTCTTCCGACATATTATTCAGCGCCATACCCAGCGTCGCCATTTCGTTGCGTCCGCCAATTTGCGCACGCTGGGTAAAATCGCGCTGGCTCACCGCGCGGGCCATCGCCAGCAGTTGTTTCCAGGGGCGTAACAACCGGGCGCGTAGCCAGACGATAGTGAACGCCAGCAGCAGCGCCATGCCGACAGCCATCAAACGCTGGGTCCAGACAACCTGCTTTATCCGCTCTTCGGTGGTGTGATCGAAAGCGGTGACCAACTGATCTATGCGGTTGACAAAACCGGCAACGTTCGCCGCTACCGTCGCCTGATGCTGCGCACGGCGCATTTCCGGCGCCAGCTCCAGTTGCCAGTAGCGCTGTAAAGCCTGAAGCTGTTGCTGCTGATCGTCATGGCGCGCGGCGTACTGCAGTTCCGGACTGAAGACCGTCGCCGTCATTTCATCCAGCAGTTTTTGGTCATCGGCGTGCAACGGTACCGCCGCCAGCAGGCGATAGCTCTGCATACGTAGCGAACCGGCTTTATTAATGGCGTGCGCGCTGCCCTGAACGCCGTGCACCAGGCGAGAGGAAATCGCCATTCCGGCAACACCTATCACCGCAACCAATAAAACGATCAACGCGAGCTGATTCACCAGCGTTAGCGGCGTAAAAAGACGTTTCAACATGGCTAAATGGCTCCTGATCGGCCAGTCATCCGGGCGTGTGGCTTATTCTCGGACATCCTCTGGAGTATACCCATACCCCAAAAGGATTACTCCTTAATTGTCAGTCTTCGATAGCCTGGTGGCACGCATTTGTGGAATGACAGCAGCCGTGTGATAAAACACACTTTTTTGCGCAGAAATAGCTACTCATTAGGGAGGATGTCCTTTTTTTAGCGAATTTCTCGCCCGCTTTTGCTTTGATTTATATCAACTTACCGCCGCCGGTAACCCATAAGGTAGCCAGGGTTAATATGAATCATCAGAGGTGTCTATGAGTCACTCTTCAATCCCGGAGAAGACTAACAGCCCAGTCATTAGCGACTGGCGTCCTGAAGATCCTGAGTTCTGGCAGCAGCGTGGTCATCGTGTCGCCAGCCGCAATCTGTGGATCTCCGTTCCCTGTCTTTTACTGGCATTCTGCGTCTGGATGTTGTTCAGCGCCGTCGCCGTCAATCTGAATAAAGTCGGTTTTCAGTTTTCAACCGATCAGTTATTTATGCTGACCGCGCTACCCGCGTTGTCCGGCGCGCTTCTGCGCGTGCCCTATGCTTTTATGGTCCCGCTGTTCGGCGGCCGTCGCTGGACTGCATTTAGTACCGGGATCATGATCGTCCCCTGCGTATGGCTGGGCTTCGCGGTACAGGATACCGCGACACCCTTTAGCGTATTTGTGATTATCTCCCTGTTGTGTGGCTTTGCGGGGGCGAACTTTGCTTCCAGTATGGCCAATATCAGCTTCTTTTTTCCGAAACAGAAGCAGGGCGGCGCGTTGGGTATCAACGGCGGCCTCGGCAATATGGGGGTCAGCGTGATGCAACTGGTCGCTCCTCTGGTGGTATCTCTGTCGATTTTCGCCATCTTTGGCGGGAGGGGCAGCGAATTACCGGATGGATCAACGCTGTATCTGGAAAACGCGGCGTGGATTTGGGTACCGTTTCTGATTATCTTCACCCTCGCGGCATGGTTCTTTATGAACGATCTGTCGGCGTCGAAGGCTTCTCTTCGCGAACAGCTCCCGGTGCTGAAGCGTGCGCATCTGTGGATTATGGCACTGCTCTATCTGGCGACCTTCGGTTCATTTATCGGCTTCTCCGCAGGCTTCGCGATGTTGTCGAAGACCCAGTTTCCTGATGTTCAGATCCTTCATTACGCCTTCTTTGGGCCGTTTATTGGTGCGCTGGCGCGTTCCTGCGGCGGCGCGATCTCCGACCGTCTGGGTGGAACCCGCGTGACGCTGGTGAACTTTGTGTTGATGGCAATCTTCTGCGGCCTGTTATTCCTGACGCTGCCATCTCACGGCGAGGGCGGTAATTTTATTGCCTTCTTCGCGGTATTTATGGTGCTGTTCCTGACCGCCGGGCTGGGAAGCGCCTCTACCTTCCAGATGATCTCGGTTATCTTCCGTAAAATGACCATGGATCGCGTGAAAGAGCAGGGCGGCAGCGACGCGCAGGCGATGCGTGAAGCGGCCACCGACACGGCGGCTGCGTTAGGCTTTATCTCGGCGATTGGCGCTATCGGCGGATTCTTTATCCCGAAAGCGTTTGGTATTTCACTGGATCTCACCGGTTCTCCGGCCGGAGCGATGAAAGTCTTCCTGGTGTTCTATATTGCCTGCGTGGTGATTACCTGGGCCGCTTATGGGCGGAAGCAGAAATAATTTTTTGCCTATTTTCATTCAAGAGCGCAGAAATATTTGCGCTCTTTTTTTGAGGTATTAATTAGTTACAACATACTATTTGTTTTGAATTATTTTATACCGTACTTAAATCACAAAGAAATTACCCACTATGACATCTACCACTTAATACCCAGAGGAATAATAAACCTCTATTGATAGCAATGTTTTTAAATAAAAAACCATATTAATCATATAGATAAAAAATATAAATAGATACTACTTTGGTGGTAATGGTTATTTTTGACCATCTTTATAAGCTATTCCGCCTTGATCGTTATCAATTCCCAACCGCCTTCATAGCGTTACCGTCGCAGCTAATTCAGCAATGTCGATTTATCAGAGAGCCATCAGGCTCCACACAGGAGAAACCCGATGAGTAAATTCCTGGACCGGTTTCGCTACTTCAAACAGAAGGGCGAAACCTTTGCCGATGGGCACGGCCAGCTTCTCGAAACAAACCGGGACTGGGAGGATGGATACCGCCAGCGTTGGCAGCATGACAAAGTCGTGCGTTCAACCCACGGGGTAAACTGTACCGGCTCTTGTAGCTGGAAAATTTATGTGAAAAATGGTCTGGTCACCTGGGAAACCCAGCAGACAGACTACCCGCGCACCCGCCCGGATATGCCGAACCATGAACCTCGCGGCTGCCCGCGCGGCGCGAGCTACTCCTGGTATCTCTACAGCGCAAACCGCCTGAAATATCCGCTGATGCGTAAGCGCCTGATGAAAATGTGGCGTGATGCGAAAAAACTGCACAGCGATCCGGTAGAAGCCTGGGCTTCCATCATCGAAGACGCCGATAAAGCAAAAAGCTTCAAACAAGCGCGTGGTCGTGGTGGCTTCGTTCGTTCTTCCTGGCAGGAAGTGAACGAACTGATTGCGGCATCCAACGTTTATACCATTAAAAATTACGGTCCCGATCGCGTGGCGGGCTTCTCGCCGATTCCGGCAATGTCGATGGTCTCTTACGCATCCGGTGCTCGTTACCTGTCTCTGATCGGCGGGACTTGCCTGAGCTTCTACGACTGGTACTGCGACCTGCCGCCTGCGTCTCCGCAGACCTGGGGCGAGCAGACGGACGTACCGGAATCCGCTGACTGGTACAACTCCAGCTACATCATCGCCTGGGGCTCTAACGTTCCGCAGACCCGTACCCCGGATGCCCACTTCTTTACTGAAGTGCGTTACAAAGGCACCAAAACAGTTGCCGTTACGCCTGACTACGCTGAAATCGCCAAGCTGTGCGACCTGTGGCTGGCGCCGAAGCAGGGGACTGACGCCGCGATGGCGCTGGCGATGGGCCACGTCATGCTGCGTGAATTCCACCTTGATAACCCGAGCCAGTATTTCACCGATTACGTCCGTCGCTATACCGACATGCCGATGCTGGTGATGCTTGAAGAACGTGACGGTTACTATGCCGCTGGCCGTATGCTGCGCGCCGCCGATCTTATTGACGCGCTGGGTCAGGAAAACAACCCGGAATGGAAAACCGTTGCCATCAACACCCGAGGCGATATGGTTGCGCCGAACGGTTCTATTGGCTTCCGCTGGGGCGAGAAAGGCAAATGGAACCTCGAACAGCGTGACGGTACGTCAGGCGAGGAAACCGAACTGCAACTCAGCCTGCTGGGTAGCCAGGACGATATCGCAGAAGTGGGCTTCCCGTACTTTGGCGGTGAAGGTACTGAACACTTCAACAAAGTCGAGCTGCAAAACGTTCTGCTGCACAAGCTGCCGGTGAAACGCCTGCAACTGGCGGACGGAACCATCGTGCTGGTGACTACCGTTTACGATCTGACGATGGCGAACTATGGCCTGGAACGCGGTCTGAACGACGAAAACTGCGCAACCAGCTACGACGACATTAAAGCCTATACTCCGGCGTGGGCAGAGCAGATAACCGGCGTACCGCGTGCGCAAATCACCCGTATCGCCCGTGAATTTGCGGATAACGCCGATAAGACGCATGGTCGTTCAATGATCATCGTTGGCGCCGGTCTGAACCACTGGTATCACCTCGATATGAACTATCGTGGGCTTATCAACATGCTGGTGTTCTGCGGCTGTATCGGTCAGAGCGGCGGCGGCTGGGCGCACTATGTCGGCCAGGAAAAACTGCGTCCGCAGACCGGCTGGCAGCCACTGGCGTTTGCTCTTGACTGGCAGCGTCCGGCGCGTCATATGAACAGCACTTCATACTTCTATAACCACTCCAGTCAGTGGCGCTACGAGACGGTTACCGCGCAGGAACTGCTGTCGCCGATGGCGGATAAATCCCGCTATAGCGGCAGTCTTATCGACTTCAACGTGCGTGCTGAACGCATGGGCTGGCTGCCGTCTGCGCCGCAGTTGGGCACTAACCCGCTGTACATCGCGCGTGAGGCGGAAAAAGCCGGGATGACGGCGGTGGATTACACCGTGAAATCGCTGAAAGAAGGCTCGATTCGTTTTGCGGCGGAACAGCCGGAAAACGGGAAAAACCACCCGCGTAACCTGTTTATCTGGCGCTCGAACCTGCTGGGTTCATCCGGTAAAGGGCATGAGTACATGCTGAAGTACCTGCTGGGTACGGAAAACGGTATTCAGGGCAAAGATCTGGGTATGCAGGGCGGCGTGAAGCCGGAAGAAGTGGAATGGCGGGATAACGGTCTTGACGGCAAGCTGGACCTGGTGGTGACGCTGGATTTCCGTCTGTCGAGCACCTGCCTGTACTCCGACATCGTACTGCCGACCGCCACCTGGTATGAAAAAGACGACATGAATACTTCGGATATGCACCCGTTTATTCACCCGTTGTCTGCCGCCGTTGACCCGGCCTGGGAATCGAAAAGCGACTGGGAAATCTATAAAGGCATCGCGAAGAAATTCTCTGAAGTCTGCGTGGGACACCTTGGCAAAGAAACCGATGTGGTGACGCTGCCGATTCAGCACGACTCCGCTGCCGAACTGGCGCAGCCGCTGGACGTGAAAGACTGGAAAAAAGGCGAATGCGACCTGATCCCAGGTAAAACCGCGCCGCACATCATTCCGGTGGAACGCGACTACCCGGCGACGTATGAGCGCTTTACCTCTATCGGCCCGCTGATGGAGAAAATCGGCAACGGTGGCAAGGGTATCGCCTGGAACACTCAGAGCGAAATGGATTTGCTGCGTAAGCTCAATTACACCAAAGCTGAAGGCCCGGCAAAAGGCCAGCCGATGCTGAATACCGCGATTGATGCCGCCGAGATGATCCTCACGCTGGCGCCGGAAACTAACGGCCACGTAGCGGTGAAAGCCTGGGCGGCGCTGAGTGAGTTCACCGGTCGCGACCATACGCATCTGGCGACCAATAAAGAAGAAGAAAAAATTCGCTTCCGCGATATTCAGGCGCAGCCGCGTAAGATTATCTCCAGCCCGACCTGGTCTGGCCTGGAAGATGAACACGTCTCTTACAACGCCGGTTATACCAACGTTCACGAGCTGATTCCGTGGCGTACGCTGTCTGGCCGCCAGTCCCTGTATCAGGATCATCAGTGGATGCGTGACTTTGGCGAAAGCCTGCTGGTTTACCGTCCGCCAATCGACACGCGTTCAGTGAAAGCGGTGATGGGTGAGAAATCTAACGGCAACCCGGAAAAAGCGCTCAACTTCCTGACGCCGCACCAGAAGTGGGGTATCCACTCCACCTACAGCGACAACCTGCTGATGCTGACGCTGTCGCGCGGTGGTCCGATTGTCTGGATGAGCGAAACCGATGCCAAAGATCTGGGTATTGAAGATAACGACTGGATCGAGGTCTTTAACAGCAACGGCGCGCTGACGGCACGCGCGGTGGTAAGCCAGCGTGTTCCGGCCGGGATGACCATGATGTACCACGCGCAGGAACGTATCGTTAACCTGCCGGGTTCAGAAATTACCCAGCAGCGCGGCGGTATTCACAACTCGGTAACCCGTATCACGCCGAAGCCGACCCACATGATCGGCGGCTATGCGCAGCTGGCCTACGGCTTTAACTACTACGGTACGGTCGGTTCAAACCGCGATGAGTTTGTTGTGGTGCGTAAGATGAAGAACATTAACTGGTTGGATGGCGAAGGCAATGACCAGGTACAGGAGAGCGTAAAATGAAAATTCGTTCACAAGTCGGCATGGTGCTGAATCTCGATAAATGCATCGGCTGCCACACCTGTTCAGTGACCTGTAAAAACGTCTGGACCAGCCGTGAAGGTATGGAATACGCCTGGTTCAATAACGTGGAAAGTAAGCCTGGCGTCGGTTTCCCGAACGACTGGGAAAACCAGGAAAAATGGAAAGGCGGCTGGGTCCGTAAAATTAACGGCAAACTGCAACCTCGCATGGGCAACCGCGCGATGCTGCTGGGTAAAATCTTCGCTAACCCGCATCTGCCGGGCATTGATGATTACTACGAGCCGTTTGATTACGACTACCAGAACCTGCATACCGCGCCGGAAAGCAAGCATCAGCCGATTGCGCGCCCGCGCTCGCTGATCACCGGTCAGCGGATGAACAAAATTACCAGCGGTCCGAACTGGGAAGAAATTCTGGGCGGCGAATTTGAAAAACGCGCCAAAGACCAGAACTTCGAAAACATGCAGAAGGCGATGTACGGCCAGTTCGAAAACACCTTCATGATGTATCTGCCGCGCCTGTGCGAGCACTGCCTCAACCCGGCGTGCGTGGCGACCTGCCCGAGCGGCGCGATTTATAAGCGTGAAGAGGACGGCATCGTCCTGATTGATCAGGACAAATGCCGCGGCTGGCGTATGTGCATCACCGGTTGCCCGTACAAGAAGATCTACTTCAACTGGAAGAGTGGGAAGTCCGAGAAGTGTATTTTCTGTTATCCGCGTATTGAAGCGGGTCAACCGACCGTATGCTCCGAAACCTGCGTGGGTCGTATCCGTTACCTTGGCGTGCTGCTGTATGACGCCGATGCGATTGAAAGCGCAGCCAGCACGGAGAACGAGAAAGATCTGTATCAGCGCCAACTGGATGTGTTCCTCGATCCGAACGATCCGGCGGTCATTGAACAAGCGCTGAAAGACGGCGTTCCGCAGAGCGTTATTGATGCGGCGCAGCAGTCCCCGGTTTACAAAATGGCGATGGACTGGAAGCTGGCGCTGCCGCTGCACCCGGAATACCGTACGCTGCCGATGGTCTGGTACGTGCCGCCGCTGTCGCCGATTCAGTCTGCGGCGGACGCCGGCGAACTGGGCAGCAATGGCATCCTGCCGGACGTGGAAAGCCTGCGTATCCCGGTTCAGTACCTGGCGAACCTGCTGACCGCAGGCGATACCCAGCCGGTACTGCTGGCGCTGAAACGTATGCTGGCGATGCGTCACTACAAACGTGCGGAAACCGTTGACGGTAAACTGGATACCCGCGCGCTGGAAGAGGTGGGTCTGAGCGAAGCGCAGGCGCAGGAAATGTACCGTTACCTGGCAATTGCGAACTATGAAGACCGTTTCGTTATTCCGAGCAGCCATCGTGAGCTGGCGCGTGAGGCGTTCCCGGAGAAAAGCGGTTGCGGCTTTACGTTCGGCGATGGTTGCCACGGTTCAGATACCAAATTCAACCTGTTCAACAGCCGCCGCATTGATGCGATCGATGTGAGCAGCAAAACGGAGCCGCACCAATGATTGAACTCGTCATTGTTTCGCGTCTGCTCGAGTACCCGGATGCTGCCTTATGGCAGCATCAACAGGAACTTTTCGATGCACTCGCGTCATCCGAAAACCTGGATAAAGAAGATGCTCAGAGTCTGGCGGTTTTCCTGCGCGATCTCACTGCGCAGGAGATGCTGGATGTACAGGCAAGCTACAGCGAACTATTTGATCGCGGTCGCGCCACGTCGTTGTTGCTGTTTGAGCATGTTCATGGTGAATCCCGCGATCGCGGCCAGGCAATGGTCGATTTGATGGCGCAGTACGAGCAGCACGGCCTGCAACTCGACAGTCGTGAGTTGCCTGACCATCTGCCGCTGTATCTGGAGTATCTGGCGCAGTTGCCGAAAAACGACGCGCTTGGCGGCTTGCAGGACATCGCGCCGATTCTGGCGTTGCTGGGCGCACGTCTGCAACAGCGGGAAAGTCGCTATGCGGTGCTGTTCGATCTGCTGCTGAAGCTGGCTAATACCGTTATCGACAGCGACAAAGTGGCAGAGAAAATTGCGGATGAAGTCCGTGACGATACCCCGCAAGCACTGGATGCCGTCTGGGAAGAAGAACAGGTGAAATTCTTTGCTGAGCAGGGTTGCGGCGAGTCGGAGATTTCCGCTCACCAGCGTCGTTTTGCCGGGGCTGTCGCTCCGCAATATTTGAATATCACCACCGGAGGACAGCAATAATGCACTTCCTGAATATGTTCTTCTTTGATATCTACCCGTACATTGCCGGATCAGTGTTCCTGATTGGCAGCTGGCTGCGCTATGACTACGGTCAGTACACCTGGCGTGCGGCTTCCAGCCAGATGCTGGATCGCAAAGGGATGAACCTGGCTTCGAACCTGTTCCACATAGGTATTCTGGGGATCTTCGCGGGTCACTTCCTGGGGATGCTGACACCGCACTGGATGTACGAAGCGTTTCTGCCGATTGAAGTAAAGCAAAAATTGGCGATGATTGCAGGCGGCGCCTGTGGCGTGATGACGCTGGTCGGCGGCGTACTGCTGCTCAAACGCCGTCTGTTCAGCCCACGCGTGCGCGCAACGACCACGGGAGCGGATATTTTGATCCTTTCTCTGCTGGTGATTCAGTGCGCGCTGGGACTGCTGACTATTCCGTTCTCTGCGCAACATATGGACGGTAGCGAAATGATGAAACTGGTGGGATGGGCGCAATCTGTGGTGACGTTCCACGGCGGCGCGTCTGAGCATTTAGAGGGCGTAGCGTTCATTTTCCGCCTGCACCTGGTGCTGGGGATGACGTTGTTCCTGCTGTTCCCGTTCTCGCGCCTGGTTCACATCTGGAGCGCGCCGGTCGAGTACCTGACGCGTAAATACCAGGTCGTGCGCGCCCGTCGCTGATACGGCTTTGCGTGCGGCTAAACCCTGCTTCGGCAGGGTTTTTTTATGCCTGTCTGCCGGATGGCGGCTGCGCCTTATCCGGCCTACGATCGGACGTCATCATGCGGTTATGCGATCATCCAGGCCAGGTAAACCGAGTGCCACCGGGCAAAACATAGAGCACAGGAATTTAATTTGGCTGGGGTACAACAGATAAGTAATGGTGGTGGGGGAAGGATGACTGGGCGCGTTGCGCCTCGCCCTTCGGGTCGTTGCCTGCGGCAACGCTTTCTCGCTTGCGCTCGAATCGAACCTTAGTCGAAGTTTCTCATCCTTCCCCGTGAGGGCAGAATATGGGGGTAGAGGAATTTGATTTGGCTGGGGTGCAACAGACAAGTAATGGTGGTGGAGGAAGGATGACTCGGCGCGTTGCGCCTCGCCCTTCGGGTCGTTGCCTTCGGCAACGCTTTCTCGCTTCGCTCGAATCGAACCTTAGTCGAAGCTTCTCATCCTTCCCCGTGAGGGCAGAATATGGGGCAAGGTTATTAAAAGTAGTTTGTGTGCTTTCAGGAAATAATGGTGGTGGGGGAAGGATTCGAACCTTAGTCGAAGCTTCTCATCCTTCCCCGTGAGGGCAGAATATGGGGCAAGGTTATTAAAAGTAGTTTGTGTGCTTTCAGGAAATAATGGTGGTGGGGGAAGGATTCGAACCTTCGAAGTCGATGACGGCAGATTTACAGTCTGCTCCCTTTGGCCGCTCGGGAACCCCACCAGGGGTAATTCAATATGCTGCAAGTATTCAATAGCAGGGAAGGATTATTCGGAGCTAAAGCTCCTCACCCTTCGGGCCGTTGCCTGTGGCAACGTTGTCTCGCTTGCGCTCGACTCGAACCCTGGTCGAAGGTTCTCACCCTTCCCGACGAGTGCAAACTTTGCTAACGCTCATCGGTGTGACCACATCATCACTGTGGTCAAAAATGGTGGTGGGGGAAGGATTCGAACCTTCGAAGTCGATGACGGCAGATTTACAGTCTGCTCCCTTTGGCCGCTCGGGAACCCCACCACGGGGTAATTCAATATGCTGTAGGCATTCAATAGCAGGGAAGGATTATTCGGAGCTAAAGTTCCTCACCCTTCGGGCCGTTGCCGTAGGCAACGTTCTCTCACTATCGCTCGAGTCGAACCTTGAAGTCGATGACCGTAGATTTTCAGTCAGCTCACCTATGAACGCTCGGGAACCCCGGCACGGGGTAATGCTTTGTACTGGCCTGCTTCCTGTTGGGAAGCGGGGCGCATCATACCAAATGATGCGCCCCTGTAAAGTATTCCTTTACTTAAAATGAACCGTTTGCGTACTTTTCATCCGTAACGAAGTAAAGCTAATCAATTCATATCGTTGATGCTTACAGAATGATAGTGCGATTCCCATAAACAAATACGCGCTGGGCCAGTACTTTATACAATGCCCGGCTTAACACATTTTTTTCAACATCACGGCCTGCACGCATCATATCCTCAGCCGTGTAGGTGTGATCAACATGAATCACGTCCTGCATAATGATTGGGCCTTCGTCCAGATTATCGTTCACGTAGTGCGCGGTCGCACCGATAATTTTCACGCCGCGCTCATAAGCCTGATGGTAAGGACGCGCGCCGATAAACGCTGGCAGGAATGAATGGTGAATATTGATAATCTTATTCGGGAAGCGGGAAACGAATTCCGGCGTCAGGACGCGCATATATTTCGCCAGCACAACATAATCCGGCTCAAACGCGGCAATGGCGTCACCCATCTGCATATCGTGTTCTTCACGGGTTAATCCCTCATGGCTTACCAACTGGAAAGGGATATCAAACCGTTCCACCAGCGGACGTAATGTGTCATGGTTGCCGATAACGGCAGCAATTTCTACATCCAGTCCGCCATAGTTGGCTTTCATCAGCAGATCGCCAAGACAGTGCGCCTCTTTGGTGACCAGGATCACTATTCGGCGACGACCAGCCGGGGTCAGTTCGCGAATTGAGCCATCCGGCAGTGCGCTGTCGAGATCGGCCAGTAGAATGGAATCATTGAAAATGCCTTCGAGCTCGGTGCGCATAAAGAAACGGCCGGTTCGATGATCGACGAACTCGTTGTTCTGCACGATGTTCAGTTCGTGCTTGTAGCAGATATTAGTGATACGCGCGATGAGGCCTTTCTGATCAGGGCAAATGGTGCGTAGTACTTTACGTTGTAGTGAATGCATCGCGGGGAAAATCCTGTAGTGTTTGCTATTTCTGCTGCTGGCTTACTGGCCGCAGCATTTTTTAAATTTTTTACCTGAACCACAAGGGCAGAGGTCGTTACGGCCGATAAGCGGTCGTGTACCGTCGATATAGTACCACTGTCCGTTTTCTTTTAAGAATCTGGATCGTTCAATAATAACGCCGGAGTGGCTATCGTCGCTAAAACGCGCGATAAAACTGACAAAACCCTCATCTGGGCTGCGACCCTCCTCGCTAGCAAAAACGGTTAAGCCTCGCCATAGAGTGCGAGTAAAACCGCTTTCAAGGTCAGCACGAAACTGTTGTGCCTGACAAGAAGAGTGCCAGGTTTTAATCAGATACTCGGCATCCTTCATGACAAATGCGCTGTAGCGCGACCGCATCAGTTGTGACGGATCTGGCGCATGCTGCGCGCCAGACAGATAACGCTGACAACATGAGCTATACTCCAGAGCGCTGCCACAGGGGCATAATGGCGACAAAATGGCCTCCATGAAGATTAAGAAAGACGGCGCAGCAACGCCAAAGCGCATTATGTTAACTGAGGTGCGGCAATGATGCTATGCCTCGAATGGAAGGATATTGTTCAGTAATAATGAGAAAACTTAAGATCGGCCTGGCTCTGGGGGCAGGCGCGGCACGCGGATGGTCACATATTGGTGTGATTAACGCACTACAAAAGGCGGGTATCGATGTTGATGTTATCGCCGGCTGTTCCATCGGCTCGCTGGTGGGCGCTGCCTATGCCTGCAATCGACTTCCGGCGCTGGAGAAATGGGTCTGTTCCTTTAGCAACTGGGACGTTCTGAAGTTAATGGACCTCTCCTGGCAGCGTGGAGGTTTATTGCGCGGCGAACGGGTGTTCAGCCACTATCGGCGGATTATGCCCATCACGGAAATTGAATCTTGCGAGCGGCGCTTTGCTGCGGTCACAACCAATTTAAGCACCGGTCGTGAATTGTGGTTTATGGAAGGGGATCTGCATATGGCGATCCGCGCGTCTTGCAGTATGCCAGGTCTGATGTCGCCGGTGAGGCATAACGGTTACTGGCTGGTGGATGGCGCGGTAGTTAATCCGGTTCCTGTGTCTCTGGCTCGCGCAATGGGAGCCGATATTGTGATTGCCGTTGACTTACAGCACGATGCACATCTGATGCAGCAGGATTTGTTATCCCTTGAGGTGCCGCGACCGGAGGCCGGGGAAAATTACTCGTGGCATTCCCGGCTGCGTTCCCGTCTGGCGCGAATGACTTCGCGTCGGGCGGCGGTAGCGCCAACGGCTATGGAGATTATGTCCACTTCGATTCAGGTTCTGGAAAATCGTCTTAAGCGAAACCGTATGGCGGGCGATCCGCCTGATATCCTGATACAACCCTTTTGCCCGCAAATCTCCACTCTTGATTTTCATCGGGCCGGTGAAGCCATCGCGGCTGGACATCTGGCGGTTGAAAAGAAAACGGACGAGCTATTACCTTTGGTGCGCACTTCCGCGTAGTGCATTTGGTAAAGACTTAAATAAATTTCTGACAGGCGATAGCGCGAATAGCATGCCACTATTAAGTTATCGTCAGCCAGGGGAGAGATCATGACGCAGCCATTGGCGGGAAAACAGATTCTGATAGTTGAAGACGAGCCCGTTTTCCGCTCTCTTATGCACAGTTGGTTAACGTCGCTAGGTGCGACTATCGTGCAGGCGGAAGATGGCGTGGATGCCCTGCAAAAAATGTCTGAGTCAACACCGGATTTGATGATTTGTGATATTTCGATGCCGCGCATGAACGGCCTGCAACTGGTAGAACATGTGCGCAATCAAGGTCAGCAGTTGCCGATTCTGATGATTTCAGCGACGGAAAATATGGCGGATATCGCCAAAGCGCTGCGTCTTGGCGTGCAGGATATTTTGCTAAAGCCGGTAAAAGATTTCGACCGTCTGCGAGAAACAGTCTATGCCTGCCTCTATCCGAATATGTTTAATTCGCGAGTTGAGGAGGAAGAGCGCTTGTTTGAAGACTGGGATGCGCTGGTCAGCGATCCCAAAGCCGCGTCAAGGCTATTGCAGGAGCTTCAGCCGCCGGTTCAACAGGAGATGTCCCGTTGCCGTATTCATTATCGTCAACTGGTTTCGGCTGATAAGTCCGGATTAGTGCTTGATATTGCGCCATTATCAGAAAACGATCTGGCGTTTTATTGTCTGGATGTTACGCGTGCCGGCGATAATGGGGTCCTCGCCGCCTTATTATTACGCGCGCTGTTCAATGGGTTGTTGCAGGAGCAGCTTGCACATCAGGGACAACGCCTGCCAGAGATGGGAAACCTGCTAAAGCAGGTTAATCAATTGCTGCGCCAGGCTAACTTACCGGGGCAATTCCCATTACTGGTAGGGTATTACCACAGCGGTTTGAAAAATTTAATTTTAGTCTCCGCTGGGTTGAATGGCACATTGAATACAGGGGAACACCAGATTCAGATTAGTAATGGCGTTCCGTTAGGGACATTGGGCAATGCTTATCTCAACCAAATTAGCCAGCGCTGTACATCATGGCAGTGCCAAATTTGGGGGGCTGGCGGGCGTTTACGCCTTATGTTGTCTGCGGTATAAGCAGTTGTGTTTATTTTTACACAGGTGGGATTATCGCGCATTCTTTTGCGGTGGTACTATCACTGTGTTTAATAGGTAAAAATCCTAATTCGAAGATATCTAAACCTTTTCGGACGAGATTTGCCTGAGCAGGCTGATATACTCGATAGCATAATTATTAACGGAAAGTTTAAAAAACGAACAGTCCAGGAGATTTCAATGGCTGCCTTTAATTCAAAAGTGAGAAAAGCTGTCATCCCGGTTGCGGGATTAGGCACCAGGATGTTGCCTGCTACCAAGGCTATCCCTAAAGAAATGTTGCCGTTGGTAGATAAGCCTTTAATTCAATATGTTGTTAACGAATGTATCGCCGCCGGGATTACTGAAATTGTTCTGGTTACGCACTCTTCAAAAAATTCTATCGAAAACCATTTTGATACCAGTTTTGAGCTGGAGGCGATGCTCGAAAAACGTGTAAAACGCCAGTTGCTGGAAGAGGTGCAATCTATTTGTCCGCCGCATGTGACTATTATGCAGGTTCGTCAGGGGCTGGCTAAAGGTTTGGGACATGCAGTGCTTTGCGCGCACCCGGTTGTCGGTGATGAGCCGGTTGCGGTTATTTTACCGGACGTTATCCTGGATGAATATGAATCCGATCTGTCCCGCGATAATCTTGCGGAAATGATCGCGCGTTTTGATGAGACGGGCGCCAGCCAGATAATGGTTGAACCGGTTGCGGATGTCACCGCATATGGCGTTGTTGATTGTAAAGGCCAGTCTCTGGCGCCGGGAGAAAGCGTACCTATGGTTGGCGTAGTTGAGAAGCCTAAAGCAGACGTTGCGCCATCCAATCTTGCGGTCGTAGGGCGATATGTGCTGAGCGCGGATATCTGGCCTCTGCTGGCAAAAACCCCTCCGGGAGCCGGGGATGAAATTCAACTGACAGACGCCATTGATATGCTGATCGAAAAAGAAACAGTTGAAGCCTATCATATGAAAGGCAAAAGCCATGATTGCGGTAATAAATTGGGCTATATGCAGGCTTTTGTTGAATATGGCATACGCCACAAATCACTGGGCGCGGAATTTAAAGCCTGGCTGGAAAAAGCAGTAGCGAAGTAATCGGTTACTACAGGATGACGGGCCGGGGGCGAGATTCGTTTCCCGGTTTTTTTATGTCCGCGTCGCTCAGGTCTGGTTTATTGAAAAAACTTGCCTGGACGAAGGTATTGATCGCATTCCGTGGGGAATAGCAACGGCACCTTAATGTCTCAGGATTTGAATCGTGCGGGGCAGGCAACGCCTTTCAGGGTTTTTTTAAGCCACCGGGAGCGGTGTTAATGCAGGAATAAAAATAATCCCGCCGAAGCGGGATTTCTGCGCGGGATGCGATAGCTTATTACAGCAGGAAATCGTCCAGAGTTTTACCTTGCTCATCCATCGCTTTTTTGATGACGGCTGGCGTACGCCCCTGACCAGTCCAGGTTTTAGTTTCGCCATTTTCGTCAACGTAGCTATATTTAGCCGGACGCGCAGCGCGTTTGGTTTTCGTTCCCGATTTAACGGAAGTCATGCTGCTCAGCAGTTCATTTGGGTCAATACCGTCAGCAATCAGCATTTCACGATATTGTTGCAGTTTGCGAGTACGCTCTTCAATTTCTGCCGCAGCCGCGCTTTCTTCTTCACGACGTTCGTTAACGACAACTTCTAATTTTTCCAGCATTTCTTCGAGCGTTTCAAGGGTGCATTCTCTTGCCTGCGCACGAAGAGTACGGATGTTGTTCAAAATTTTAAGTGCTTCGCTCATTGTAGTAATCTCAAACTTATATTGTGGGGTGGTTTGTTGGTCTAATAATAGAGCGATAAATTCAGATGTGCAATAGGGGAGAATGTAAGGAAGTCAAAATAACTTGTTATTTGTCGCGGAAATTAATTCATTTAACTTAAATTTTATGTGTGGGTTCACATCTTTCCCGCTTATAGTTCGGCGGACAACATAAGCTAACACTCTGAGAGCATATGCTTTTTCTGATGCACAGAGAGAAAAATTATACTTTGCATGGATAAATATCTTTGCCTGTATTAGCCCGGTAGCGGTGATGATGGTTAATATAAAACCCTTGTCCGGTGCGGTTATAGCGGCAGAAAAATGTCCGTTGAAGCGTAACCGGACAATAGCGGCGTAAGCGTCCGGCGCCATAGTGTACGAATTGCAGCCAACTCCATTCAATAAGTTATTTAATATTTTTTACCCGTCATACCGCTGATTACAGGCGGACGGGCAATAATTCAGCCCGCGTGTAGGCTTTGCACTAACAGTTCAGCATCTCGCGTCGTCTGGGGCGAGGCTGATGTTTTTTCCCTTGTCAGCTCTCACGGGATATCTGGAATGATTTTGCACCCAGGTCTTCGCAGACTGAGCATTCCCCGTAATACGCACGCTGCAGGGCCGATAGTTGAAGAAAATATATGATACAATTTTGCGGCGATAAAACACATTGATTGGGGTTACGCAGCCAATGGCACAACTTTATTTCTATTACTCTGCAATGAACGCGGGTAAGTCGACCGCTCTGTTACAGTCCTCTTACAATTACCAGGAGCGCGGGATGCGTACGGTAGTTTATACGGCGGAGATCGATGACCGTTTTGGCTCCGGAAAGGTGAGTTCAAGGATTGGTCTCTCATCGCCAGCTCGACTGTATAATACGCAAACTGACTTATTCGCGGATATCGCAGACGAGCATACCCGTCAGCCAGTTCATTGTGTATTAGTTGATGAGAGCCAGTTTTTGACGCGTGAGCAGGTGCTCGCGCTATCTGAAGTGGTGGACCAGCTTGATATTCCCGTGCTGTGTTATGGGCTGCGTACTGATTTTCGCGGTGAACTGTTTACTGGCAGTCAATATTTACTGGCGTGGGCCGATAAGCTGGTTGAATTAAAAACTATCTGTTTCTGTGGCCGTAAGGCGAGTATGGTTTTGCGTCTCGATCAGGAAGGGCGACCTTACAATGAAGGGGAACAGGTTGTGATAGGCGGTAATGAACGGTATGTCTCCGTTTGTCGTAAGCATTATAAAGAGGCCCTGAAGGAAGGCTCTTTGACCTTTGTGCAGAGCAAACAACACGCAGGCTAATATATTTGCCGCGCATTCTTCCTCTGGCGCGTTTGCAGCGCCTTATTGGCCCTCACAAGGGACATTATAACTCGCTGCGACGGTCTGCCAGAGACTTGCGCGGCAGATATAAAAAAGCCCCAAAATGGGGCTTATATTCGCTTTTTTTGCTGCGTTCAAATTAAGCAGGCTGCGTTCAAATTAAGCAGATTTCTTCGCTTTCTTGTCAGCTTTCGGCGCGGCAGCGTCTTTCTTCGCAGCAACTTCACCTTCAGTGAATTCACGGCCGTAGTAGGTATCCAGCAGAATCTGTTTCAGCTCGGAGATCAGCGGGTAACGCGGGTTAGCGCCGGTGCACTGGTCATCGAATGCGTCTTCAGACAGCTTGTCTACATGTGCCAGGAAGTCCGCTTCCTGTACGCCAGCTTCACGGATAGACTTAGGAATACCCAGTTCCGCTTTCACGCTTTCCAGCCATGCCAGCAGTTTCTCGATCTTAGCGGCAGTACGGTCGCCCGGTGCGCTCAGACCCAGATGGTCAGCGATTTCTGCATAGCGACGGCGAGCCTGAGGACGGTCATACTGGCTGAACGCCGTCTGCTTGGTCGGGTTGTCGTTCGCGTTATAACGGATAACGTTACAAATCAGCAGGGCGTTTGCCAGACCGTGCGGAATATGGAACTGAGAACCCAGTTTATGCGCCATAGAGTGGCACACACCCAGGAAGGCGTTGGCAAAGGCGATACCAGCGATAGTCGCTGCACTGTGAACGCGTTCGCGCGCTACCGGGTTTTTCGACCCTTCATGATAAGAAGCCGGCAGATACTCTTTCAGCAGTTTCAGTGCCTGCAGCGCCTGGCCATCGGAGAACTCAGATGCCAGTACGGAAACGTAGGCTTCCAGCGCGTGCGTGACGGCATCCAGACCACCGAAAGCACACAGGGACTTCGGCATGTCCATTACCAGATTCGCATCGACAATCGCCATATCCGGCGTCAGCGCATAGTCCGCCAGCGGATATTTCTGACCGGTCGCATCGTCGGTAACAACAGCAAACGGCGTTACTTCAGAACCGGTACCGGAAGTGGTAGTGATGGCGATCATTTTCGCTTTTACGCCCATTTTCGGGAACTTGTAGATACGTTTACGGATGTCCATAAAGCGCAGCGCCAGTTCTTCGAAGTGGGTTTCTGGATGTTCGTACATAACCCACATGATTTTCGCCGCATCCATCGGGGAGCCGCCGCCCAGCGCGATGATCACGTCTGGTTTGAAGGAGTTCGCCAGCTCTGCGCCTTTACGCACGATAGTCAGCGTCGGGTCTGCTTCAACTTCAAAGAAAACTTCAGTTTCAACGCCAGCCGCTTTCAGCACGGAGGTGATCTGGTCAGCATAGCCATTGTTGAACAGGAAACGGTCAGTCACGATGAGCGCACGTTTGTGGCCATCGGTAATCACTTCATCCAGCGCGATGGGCAGAGAGCCACGGCGGAAGTAGATAGATTTCGGAAGTTTGTGCCACAACATGTTTTCAGCTCGCTTAGCAACGGTTTTCTTGTTGATCAGGTGTTTCGGACCAACGTTTTCAGAGATGGAGTTACCACCCCAGGAACCACAACCCAGAGTCAGGGAAGGTGCGAGTTTGAAGTTATACAGGTCACCGATACCACCCTGAGAAGCCGGGGTGTTAATCAGGATACGCGCGGTTTTCATCATTTGACCGAAGTAAGCAACGCGTGCTGGCTGGTTGTCCTGGTCGGTGTACAGGCAGGAGGTGTGGCCGATACCGCCCATTGCTACCAGTTTTTCAGCTTTATCAACCGCGTCTTCGAAGTCTTTCGCGCGATACATTGCCAGCGTCGGAGACAGTTTTTCATGAGCAAACGGTTCGCTGTCATCAACAACCGTCACTTCGCCGATCAGAATCTTAGTGGTTTCTGGTACGGTGAAGCCTGCCAGTTCAGCAATTTTATAGGCCGGTTGACCCACAATAGCCGCGTTCAGCGCGCCATTTTTCAGAATAACATCCTGAACGGCTTTCAGCTCTTTGCCCTGCAGCAGATAGCCGCCGTGGCTGGCGAAACGTTCGCGAACGGCATCATAAACGGAGTCAACAACAACAACGGACTGTTCAGATGCACAGATTACGCCGTTATCGAAGGTTTTGGACATCAGTACGGAAGCCACCGCACGTTTGATATCGGCTGTTTCATCGATAACAACCGGCGTGTTACCCGCACCAACGCCGATAGCTGGTTTACCGGAACTGTATGCGGCTTTCACCATGCCAGGGCCGCCTGTCGCCAGGATCAGGTTGATGTCAGGGTGGTGCATCAGCGCGTTAGACAGTTCAACGGAAGGTTGATCGATCCAGCCAATCAGGTCTTTTGGCGCGCCCGCAGCGATCGCCGCCTGCAGAACGATATCAGCCGCCTTGTTGGTGGCGTCTTTGGCGCGCGGATGTGGAGAAAAAATGATGGCGTTACGGGTTTTCAGGCTGATCAGAGATTTAAAAATAGCGGTTGAGGTTGGGTTAGTTGTCGGGACGATACCGCAGATGATGCCAATTGGTTCAGCAATGGTGATAGTGCCGAAAGTGTCGTCTTCAGACAGCACACCACAGGTTTTTTCATCTTTATAGGCGTTATAGATGTATTCGGAAGCGAAGTGGTTTTTAATCACTTTATCTTCGATGATACCCATACCGGATTCGGCAACGGCCATCTTCGCGAGAGGGATTCGGGCATCAGCTGCGGCCAGAGCGGCGGCACGGAAGATTTTGTCGACTTGTTCTTGAGTGAAACTGGCATATTCACGCTGGGCTTTTTTCACGCGCTCGACGAGTGCGTTCAGTTCAGCGATATTAGTAACAGCCATAAATGCTCTCCTGATAATGTTAAACTTTTTTAGTAAATCAGTAGCTCAATCCGACAGTATAGACAGAGTGTTAACAGGCTGCATTTTAATGTTAACAAAAAGAATTTTGTGCTGCTGGCTCCACCGATTGACTAAAAAAGCTGTTATTTTTCCTCTCAGGTATCGCTGCTTTCCCTCCTTGCTGTGTGTCACAAAGATTACTCACTTCTGGGTACAATTTATGTGATCTAAATCAATAATTGTCAAAGCTGATACCTTTCAGCAGGCCGATTTTTGACCTTTCTGATCAAGAGTAATGATTTATTATGCTAATTAAATGAATAAATAGTATTAAGATCTATCCCGTCAGGACGATGTCGCCTGCCATTTTGCCCCGCAAGGTAAGCGAATACTTGTCACGTACAATGCCTACGCTTCGCGCTATACGCGTTATCCGTATCCGGAGGATGGCTACGCGAATTACGCCAGGCAGGCCCGCGCTAAATAATAAATAAACAATGTCCGAGCTTTATTGTGACTTTATGCATAATTTAGATGAATTATGCTATTAAAAGGCGTATCTTCTCGCGGATATTTCATGCTGGTAACTGGAAACAGCCATTTTTAATGATGCTGCGGAGTTCATTGTGATTCAACCGTTGTTTGATTTTTCAGCTTATTTTAAATTTTTCATTGGCTTATTTGCGCTGGTAAACCCGGTTGGCATTATTCCGGTCTTCATTAGTATGACCAGTTACCAGACGGCGGCGGCACGTAACAAAACCAATCTGACAGCTAACCTCTCTGTGGCCATTATTCTGTTGACCTCGCTGTTTCTCGGCGACGCGATTTTGCAGGTCTTCGGCATTTCCATTGATTCCTTTCGTATTGCCGGTGGGATTCTGGTCGTCACTATTGCCATGTCTATGATTAGCGGCAAACTTGGTGAGGATAAACAGAACAAACAAGAAAAATCAGAAACGGCAATTCGCGAGAGTATTGGCGTAGTACCGTTAGCATTGCCTCTGATGGCAGGGCCTGGCGCCATCAGCTCAACTATTGTCTGGGGAACGCGTTATCATACTATCGCTCATTTTTTGGGGTTTTCGATTGCCATTGCGCTTTTTGCGCTGTGCTGCTGGGGGATTTTTCGTATGGCGCCCTGGCTGGTGCGTTTGCTCGGGCAAACGGGGATTAACGTGATTACCCGTATTATGGGGTTGCTGCTGATGGCGTTAGGGATCGAATTTATTGTCACCGGGATAAAGGCGTTGTTTCCCGGACTGGTGAATTAACTCGCGCCTCCAGGCGCGGGAACATCGTTCAGTATTTGCTCATCATGTGAAAAACATATTACAAAGCCTGATTTGCCGGTCTGAGATATTATTTTGCAATGATTTGATATTCTTATTTATTATCAATTAGTTATATTTATTTGGCGTATAATCCTGTCCCGTTACGCACATTAAACAGCGTTATTTTCTTCACATCATTCTCTGATACTTGCCGTCAGTTAATTGAAATGATATTAGTAATTTCGCTAATGAAGTAGATGAATGTGCTAAATAATGAGCGATTGTTAATGCTTTGTGTAAAAAATATCCTTTTTAGCGACATTTAGTATAAAAAATAAGCATCTTATTGTATCTATATGATAAATATCGATTTATATCTCTGTTGTTTGCCCGACGAGTTGGCGGTTTTATCCACGGGAAGACGACAAAAGAGAATTCGGTAACATATTTGCAAATTCCATTGGCGGACAATAACGGGTTTTGATACTTTCCGCCGTGATCGTTAACTGAACTGATATGAGAATGAGAATTTTTATTAAATAGATCATTGCAAATTAACATTACCCCGGACAGGGGAAGAATCGACGTTAAGGTTGCCATTTGAGCTGCCGTAATAAATAAGTCGGTGATAGCAAGCAGTACTCTCTGACAGCAGCATAAACTCCTGCACTGTTCAGAATCCAGAAAGAGAAAACAGGCTGGTTAAATAGCCAGTAATTATAATGAGTGGAGTAATAACACAATGACCATCATCACGAAAAAAAGCCTGGTAGCCGCAGCGGTCTTCTCTGCGTTAATTACCGCCAACGCTGCCATGGCAGCAGATGTGCCAGCAGGGGTTCAACTGGCGGAACAACAAACGCTGGTGCGTAACAATGGCTCGGAAGTTCAGTCCCTTGACCCGCACAAAATTGAAGGTGTGCCGGAGTCTAATATTAGCCGTGATTTATTCGAAGGATTATTGGTGAGTGACCTTGATGGTCATCCGGTCGCAGGCGTTGCGGAAAAATGGGAAAATAAGGATTTTAAAGTCTGGACCTTCCATCTACGTAAAGATGCGAAGTGGTCAGATGGTTCACCGGTAACCGCGCAAGATTTCGTTTATAGCTGGCAGCGTCTGGTCGATCCGAAAACCGCTTCGCCTTATGCAAGCTATCTGCAGTATGGTCATGTGGCCAACGTTGATGACATTATCAGCGGCAAAAAACCGATTACTGATCTGGGCGTAAAAGCGCTGGACGATCACACTTTTCAAGTGACGCTCAGCGAGCCGGTACCATACTTTTATAAACTTCTGGTTCACTCGTCTCTTTCACCCGTACCGAAATCCGTTATTGATAAATTTGGTGAGAAGTGGACTCAACCGGCCAATATTGTCAGTAACGGCGCATATAAATTAAAAGATTGGGTGGTTAACGAACGTATTGTGCTGGTGCGTAATACGAATTACTGGAATAACGCCAAAACCGTTATTAATCAGGTCACTTATCTGCCGATCTCTTCAGAAGTCACCGACGTCAACCGCTATCGCAGCGGTGAAATCGATATGACCTATAACAACATGCCGATTGAATTGTTCCAGAAACTGAAAAAAGAGATCCCGAAAGAAGTTCACGTCGATCCCTATCTGTGCACCTATTACTATGAAATTAACAACCAGAAAGCGCCGTTTACCGATGTTCGCGTACGTACCGCGCTGAAACTGGCGCTGGATCGCGACATTATTGTCAACAAAGTGAAAAACCAGGGCGATCTGCCGGCCTATAGCTACACGCCTCCTTACACTGACGGTATGAAACTGATTAAGCCGGAGTGGTTCAAGTGGTCACAGGAAAAACGTAACGAAGAAGCAAAAAAATTACTGGCTGAAGCCGGTTATACCGCCAGTAAACCGCTGACGTTCAACTTACTCTATAACACTTCCGATCTGCATAAAAAACTGGCGATCGCTGTGGCGTCTATCTGGAAGAAAAACATTGGCGCAAATGTGAAGCTGGAGAATCAGGAATGGAAAACCTTCCTTGATAATCGCCACCAGGGAACCTTTGATGTTGCGCGCGCTGGCTGGTGTGCGGACTACAATGAACCGACTTCTTTCCTCAATACCATGTTAAGCGACAGCTCAAACAACACCTCGCACTATAAGAGCCCGGCCTTCGACAAAATTATTGCTGAAACCCTGCAAACCAACGATGAAGCACAACGCGCAGATCTCTATGCCAGGGCTGAGCAACAGCTGGATAAAGACTCTGTCATCGTACCGGTCTTCTATTACGTTAACGCTCGCCTGGTTAAGCCGTGGGTAGGGGGGTATACCGGCAAAGATCCGCTGGATAATACGTATACAAGAAACATGTACATTGTGAAGCACTAATGGCAATACGTGGGGCGGGTATTTTTGCCCGCCCCGCGGTGTCTTATTTGATCGCACTATTGAAGGCACACTCGCCAGAAGGTATGGGCAATGTTGAAATTTATCTTACGTCGCTGTCTTGAAGCGATTCCGACGCTTTTTATTCTAATTACAATCTCGTTCTTCATGATGCGTCTCGCACCGGGTAGTCCGTTTACCGGTGAACGCACGTTACCGCCGGAAGTGATGGCGAATATTGAAGCAAAATATCATTTAAACGACCCAATCATGACCCAGTACTTCAATTATCTGAAGCAACTGGCGCATGGCGATTTCGGTCCTTCGTTTAAATATAAAGATTATTCGGTAAACGATCTGGTCGCTGCCAGTTTCCCGGTATCGGCTAAGTTAGGCTTCGCCGCGTTTGCTCTGGCGGTTCTGCTTGGCGTCACTGCCGGGGTTATTGCCGCCCTGAAGCAAAATACGAAATGGGATTTTGCTGTGATGGGCATCGCGATGACCGGGGTGGTGATACCCAGTTTTGTAGTCGCGCCGTTATTGGTAATGATATTCGCTATTACGCTGCACTGGCTGCCGGGCGGCGGCTGGAACGGGGGAGCCATACAATATATGATCCTGCCGATGGTCGCGCTTTCACTGGCCTATATTGCCAGCATCGCACGTATCACCCGCGGCTCCATGATTGAGGTTCTGCACTCTAACTTTATTCGTACCGCACGGGCGAAAGGCTTGCCGATGCGCACGATCGTCTTGCGCCACGCATTAAAGCCTGCGCTACTGCCGGTGCTTTCTTATATGGGACCCGCCTTCGTCGGCATTATTACCGGCTCGATGGTTATCGAAACCATTTATGGCCTGCCGGGAATCGGTCAACTGTTCGTCAACGGCGCGCTGAACCGCGATTACTCGCTGGTACTCAGCCTGACCATTCTGGTTGGCGCATTGACCATTCTGTTTAACGCGATCGTTGATGTGCTGTATGCCGTTATCGATCCGAAAATTCGTTACTGACGCTGGGGTTCGCCATAATGTTAAGTAAGAAAAACAGCGAGGCGCTGGAAAACTTCAGTGAAAAACTGGAAGTTGAGGGACGTAGCCTCTGGCAGGATGCTCGCCGCCGCTTTATGCATAACCGCGCAGCAGTCGCCAGCCTGATTGTGCTGGTGCTCATTGCGTTGTTTGTCATCATTGCGCCGATGGTATCGCCATTTTCCTATTACGATACCGACTGGGGCATGATGTCCAGTGCGCCTGATATCGCATCGGGCCACTACTTTGGCACCGATTCGTCCGGCCGCGACCTGCTGGTGCGGGTGGCGATCGGTGGCCGTATTTCATTAATGGTCGGCGTTGCTGCTGCGCTGGTGGCGGTAATTCTGGGGACGCTGTACGGTTCGCTTTCCGGTTATCTGGGCGGGAAAGTGGATTCGGTGATGATGCGCCTGCTGGAAATCCTCAACTCCTTCCCGTTTATGTTCTTCGTTATTTTGCTGGTGACCTTCTTTGGCCAGAATATCCTGCTGATTTTCGTCGCCATTGGCATGGTGTCCTGGCTGGATATGGCGCGTATCGTTCGCGGCCAGACCCTGAGCCTGAAGCGCAAAGAGTTTATTGAAGCCGCGCAGGTTGGCGGGGTGTCAACGGGCAATATTGTGATCCGCCATATTGTACCTAACGTTCTTGGCGTGGTGGTGGTGTATGCCTCGTTGCTGGTTCCGAGCATGATTCTGTTTGAGTCATTTTTAAGCTTCCTCGGTCTGGGTACTCAGGAACCGCTAAGTAGCTGGGGCGCTCTGCTCAGCGATGGTGCGAACTCAATGGAAGTCTCGCCGTGGCTGCTACTGTTTCCTGCCGGTTTCCTGGTGGTAACGTTGTTTTGTTTTAACTTTATCGGCGATGGCCTGCGTGATGCCCTCGACCCGAAAGACCGCTAAGGAGCGCCGTCATGAGCACGATTGAAACGGCAAAAACGCCGCAGGCAGCATCACAATCCGGGCTGCTGCTGGATGTGAAAGATCTGCGCGTCACCTTTGGCACGCCCGATGGCGATGTGACCGCGGTCAACGACCTCAACTTTACGCTGCAAGCTGGGGAAACCTTAGGCATTGTCGGCGAGTCTGGTTCCGGTAAGTCGCAAACGGCTTTTGCGCTGATGGGACTGCTGGCGGCAAACGGTCGCATCGGCGGTTCAGCAACCTTTAACGGCGAGCAGATCCTGAATCTTCCTGAGCACGAACTGAATAAACTGCGCGCGAAGCACATTTCAATGATTTTCCAGGATCCGATGACATCACTCAATCCGTATATGCGGGTCGGCGAACAGTTGATGGAAGTCCTGATGCTGCATAACGCGATGAGTAAAGCCGAAGCATTTGAAGAGTCGGTGAAAATGCTGGATGCGGTAAAAATGCCGGAGGCGCGCAAACGGATGAAAATGTATCCGCATGAATTCTCCGGTGGGATGCGTCAGCGCGTCATGATCGCGATGGCGCTGTTGTGTCGGCCTAAACTGCTGATTGCGGATGAACCGACAACCGCGCTGGACGTGACCGTACAGGCGCAAATAATGACGCTTCTGAATGAGCTTAAGCACGAGTTCAATACCGCAATCATCATGATTACCCACGATCTTGGTGTTGTTGCCGGGATCTGCGACAAGGTACTGGTGATGTATGCCGGACGAACTATGGAATATGGTCTGGCGCGAGACGTCTTTTATCACCCGTCGCATCCATACTCTATTGGTCTGCTCAATGCGGTTCCGCGACTGGATGCGGAAGGCGATGCCTTGTTAACGATTCCGGGCAACCCGCCAAACCTGCTGCGTTTACCGAAGGGCTGCCCGTTCCAGCCGCGTTGCCCGCATGCGACGGAGATTTGTAATAACGCTCCGCCTCTGGAGGCGTTTGCACCAGGCCGCTTGCGTGCCTGCTTTCAACCGGTGGGGGATTTGCTATGAACGCCGTGACGGAACAAAGAAAAGTCCTGCTCGAAATTGCCGATCTGAAAGTGCATTTTGATATTAAAGACGGCAAACAGTGGTTCTGGCAACCGTCGAAAACGCTGAAAGCGGTCGATGGTGTCACCCTGCGCCTTTATGAAGGTGAAACGCTCGGCGTCGTCGGGGAGTCTGGCTGTGGGAAATCAACCTTTGCGCGGGCGATTATTGGTCTTGTAAAGGCCACTGGCGGCAAAGTCGCCTGGCTGGGTAAAGATTTATTGGGATTAAAAGCGGAAGAATTACGTGCTGTGCGCAGCGATATTCAGATGATATTCCAGGATCCGCTGGCGTCATTGAATCCGCGTATGACGATCGGGGAAATTATTGCCGAGCCGTTGCGTACCTACCATCCCAGAATGCCACGTCAGGAAGTTCGTGATCGCGTTAAAGCGATGATGATGAAAGTGGGTTTGCTACCGAACCTGATTAACCGCTATCCGCACGAATTTTCTGGTGGCCAGTGCCAGCGTATCGGTATTGCACGTGCCCTGATCCTTGAGCCGAAGTTGATTATCTGCGATGAACCGGTTTCGGCGCTGGATGTATCGATTCAGGCACAGGTGGTGAACCTGTTGCAGCAGTTGCAGCGGGAGATGGGATTATCGCTGATTTTTATTGCCCATGATCTGGCGGTGGTCAAACATATCTCTGACCGGGTACTGGTCATGTATCTGGGGCATGCTGTAGAACTGGGAACCTACGACGAGGTGTACCATAATCCACTGCATCCTTATACAAAAGCGTTAATGTCGGCAGTGCCGGTTCCGGACCCGGATATCGAAAGGAATAAAACGATTCAACTGCTGGAAGGAGAATTGCCCTCGCCGATAAACCCGCCATCGGGATGCGTATTTCGTACGCGTTGTCCACTGGCCGGACCAGAGTGCGCAAAAACGCGACCGGTTCTGGAGGGAAGTTTCCGACACGCCGTTTCCTGCCTGAAGGTAGACCCGCTATAATCTCCGGGGCTGGCGTGAGTCAGCCCTTTTCTTTTGCGAGGTGAACGTGGCGTTGAACATCTGTACCGCTCGTCTGCGGCTGTATCATCTACTCTTCGATCAAAATCGGCGTTCCGGCCGGCATTTTGAGGGGTTATGCGGTGTTTTTGCACTGCTTAGCGTGCTGGTGATATTTATCGAGTCCGGACTGGGGACGCAATATCATCTGACGTCAGATGAATGGCATATTTTCGTCTGGCTTGAGATTATCGTTACTGTGGTTTTTACCCTTGAATATCTGCTGCGCCTGCTCACTTGGCCGAATCCAGTGAAATATGTTTGCAGCTTCTGGGGAATAATTGATTTAGCGACGATTTTGCCGCTGTACGTTATGTGGCTATGGCCAGAGATTAGTCTTGAATATGTTTTTGCCTGGCGGGCGATGCGCGCGATTCGTGCGTTGCGTATTCTTAAACTACTGCGTTTTATGCCGTCGTTGAATATTTTCTGGGCCGCAATTGTTAGTGCTCGTCATCAGCTGATCCTGTTTTACTCATTTATTGCCATCGTAATGGTGATTTTTGGTGCGCTGATGTACCTGATTGAGGGACCGCAGTACGGTTTTACTACACTAAATGCGTCAGTTTATTGGGCGATTGTGACAATAACCACGGTGGGGTATGGCGATATTACGCCGCATACGCCGCTGGGGCGCATTCTGGCCTCAATACTTATTTTAATTGGCTACTCGATTATTGCGATTCCGACCGGTCTGATTACAACGCATATGACACTGGCGTTTCAGAATCGTCGAACTCAGCGTCGGTGTTCGAATTGCCAGCATAATATGCACGATAAAAGCGCGCGTTACTGTAACGCCTGCGGAAGTGAACTGCCGAAGTAGACAGGCAAACCAGCATATCTACGTGAACGACCTGCTGCAGGTGGAGGGCAGGGGGTGGTTTCACTCACCCCCACGCATTATATATGGCTACTGGCTGGTGAAAGAACGTATTCGCGCCAGTTTATTCGCGCCATAGAATATGGCAAAGCTTGTGGTTTTTTTCGCGGCACAGCAGCACCCGGGCAAAAATATCGTTAATCTCGCCACCATCTTCATCTGCCAGCCCAATAACCACTTCAGCAAAAAAGTCAGGATTGAGATCAAAATCAACGTGTTCTTCCCAGTCGGGTGCCGGGTCAAACAGTTCAGCGCCGCCGCGTTCTTCAAACTGTAAATTAAACAGAATGACATCTGCCGGATCGAGGTTGTCGACAGCCAGCTCAAGGAAGATGTCGTAAGCCTGTTCAAGTGTTTCGTCTTCGGTCAGGCGGTTGTTTAAATCCATATCCATGATTGCTACCCAATAAACATCTGATTGGCATGTTTTACAGTAACGGACTGAAGAAGTAAAACAGTCGCTCGGCGATCCGCTGCCAGAGAGGACGTTTTAACCACAATCTGGCGTCAAGCAGGCGCGAGCGGGAGATATAATCGTCCTGTACCGCGGCCAGGTCGCCACCAAACCCGACATCATCAATCACCAGCGTAATTTCGAAGTTAAGCCACAGGCTACGCATATCAAGGTTAACGGTTCCAACCAGACTGAGCTCGCCGTCAACCAGCACACTTTTGGTATGCAACAGGCCGCCTTCAAATTGATAGATTTTCACGCCGGCAGCCAGCAGTTCGGTAAAGAAGGCGCGGCTGGCCCAACCCACAAGCAACGAATCGTTCTTACGCGGCAAAATGATGCTGACATCAACGCCGCGTTGGGCTGCGGTGCAGATGGCATGCAGCAGATCGTCGCTGGGCACAAAGTAGGGGGTTGTCATGATCAAGTGCTCTTTAGCCGCATAAGCGGCGGTGAGCAGTGCCTGGTGGATCAAGTCTTCAGGGAAGCCGGGCCCTGAGGCGATGGTGTGAATAGTATGCCCGCTGGCCTCTTCGAACGGCATGATATTAACATCTGGCGGCGGCGGTAAAATGCGCTTTCCGGTTTCAATTTCCCAGTCGCAGGAATAGACAATTCCCATGGCTGTCGCTACCGGGCCTTCCATTCTCGCCATCAGATCAATCCACTGGCCGACGCCGGAGTCCTGTTTAAAGAAGCGTGGATCAACCAGATTCATACTGCCGGTATAGGCAATATAATTGTCGATCATAACCATCTTGCGATGCTGACGCAGATCCATACGACGCAGAAAGACACGCATCAGATTAACTTTCAGCGCCTCAACAACGTCGATTCCCGCATTACGCATCATAGCGGCCCAGGGACTGCGGAAAAAGGCAACGCTCCCGGCAGAGTCGAGCATTAACCGGCAGTGTACGCCGCGTCTTGCCGCCGCCATTAATGACTCCGCGACTTTATCGGCCATACCGCCAGGCTGCCAGATATAGAACACCATCTCAATATTGTGACGCGCGAGCTGAATGTCGCGAATTAAGGCCTGCATGACATCATCGGATTCGGTGAGTAGCTGGAGCTGATTGCCCTTAACACCAGCAATTCCCTGGCGGTGTTCGCAGAGCTTAAATAATGATTCGGCGACCGGGCTATTCTCATCAGCAAAGATATGTTTACAGGCTTTGAGATCCTTTAACCATTTCGCCGTCGACGGCCACATTGCGCTTGCGCGTTCGGCCCGGCGCTTGCCCAGATGCAGTTCGCCAAACGACAGATAAGCAATAATCCCCACCAGAGGTAGAATATAGATGATAAGTAGCCACGCCATTGCTGACGGGACTGCGCGTCTTTTCATTAATATACGTAATGTTACACCAGCGATCAGTAGCCAGTATCCGAGTATGACCAGCCAGTTAACCACCGTGTAAAAGGTTGTCATAGATGAAAAATCCTTTTGAATGACTTTATGTCATGAGTTTACGCATCAGCATCCATCTGGCAAATAAAAACGCAGCGAAAGCGTTGGTCACCCGGATTCATGGGTCTATAATGCAGGCTGTTTTTCACTCGTAGAGTAGTAGCAATGAAGCGTAGTAGAACGGAAGTAGGGCGCTGGCGCATGCTAAGACAGGTGAGTCGCCGTAAAACACGCTGGCTGGAAGGCCAATCGCGCCGGAATATGCGTATCCTCGCCATCAGAAAAGAGCTGGTTAAACGGCAGCGTCACTCTTTGCTGTTCACCTTCTCTGAGTTTTGAAAGGCGAAACAAAAGGCACCGCTTGCGGTGCCTGCATCGGTAGATTATTGACCAGATAATGGTCAGAAAGGCCCTGACTGAAAATGGGCCTTACTGTATTACCGAGGACCGGGTCCCTGGGAGTGACCGCCGCCAGGTCCTCCTGGAGGGAGAATACACCCGGAAAGCGACACCGCTCCGCAAAGCACAAAAACTAACAGCACAATTTTTTTCATAAAAACTCCTTAATCAGGGATATTAATTCCAAATCATAAATGTGAATATTTTATGGAGAAGCCATAATTATCTCGCGTCAGGTGCATCTAATAGGACTAATCCGTGATAAAACTGACCGGGAAAGGCACCAGCAACGATAACCAGGGTAATCGCGAGGCGGGCTGCAAAACTCAGGAATGGATTTAGAGTGGCCGGGAATTTCTGACTGGCGCTTTTGCGCTGACAGGCAGCCTCATGGTCGACAGGCCGGGTCGTCAATCCGTCGGGACAGAGTGCTAAACTCGCGTGACATAATCACAACATGATGCGGCACGATGCTTGCCCGGTGATGTGCGTCAGAAAAAGAAGTGGGCGCAGTGTGACATGTATCTAAACGCGCCCTTTCAATTGCATGCGTAGATGAAATCTGCGCCAGGTCTCTGATCGTTATTGTTTTCCTGGATTATCAAAATACCTTTTTGTAAGGCTTAACAGAGACTTTCTGATAAACACCGGCGGCGATATACGGGTCGTCATTGGCCCAGGATTGAGCCGCCTCCAGTGATTCAAACTCCGCGATCACGGTTGAACCGGTAAAGCCAGCCGCACCGGGCTCATTACTGTCTACAGCAGGCATTGGGCCAGCGGTCAGCAAACGCCCCTCATCATGTAACAGTTGCAAACGCGCCAGGTGGGCGGGGCGTACCGATGTTCTTTTTTCCAGAGAGTCGGCAATATCTTCAGCGTAGATAACGTAAAGCACGGCATGGCTCCTTATCAATAAATTGGCGAGTTACGTTAAGTTAAACCGGCGTTGACTGCAATGCAAAGATACGCGTATGCCTCAGAATGCCATGTTCTGGGGATTTTTTCAGAAAAGCGGGCAAATTTTAACGCAAGTTAGCAACCCTGGTTGAATATGATTACTATTTGCATTTAAAATCGGAACATCATTTTTCAACAGAAACAATTATGAGCGCAATGACCTTTGATTTACCTCGTCGCTTTCCGTGGCCCACGCTACTGTCCGTGGCTATCCATGGCGGTGTTGTCGCGGCGTTGCTTTATACATCGGTACATCAGGTTATTGAACGGCCTTCGCCATCACAGCCTATCGAGATTACGATGGTGGCTCCGGCAGATCTGGAGCCGCCCGCGGCCGCCCAGCCGGTAGTTGAACCCGTTGTGGAGCCAGAACCTGAACCCGAACCCGAAGTGATGCCGGAACCGCCTAAAGAGGCGCCGGTTGTTATCCATAAACCCAAGCCGAAATCAAAGCCAAAACCGAAACCGAAACCGGAAAAAAAGGTCGAACAGCCTAAGCGTGATGTGAAGCCTGCGGAAACCCGTTCGGCCTCGCCCTTTGAGAGCCAAAATACGGCACCTGCGCGTACTGCGCCGAGTACGTCTACAGCGGCGGCGAAGCCCACCGTAACGGCGCCAACCGGCCCTCAGGCATTACGCCGGGGTAAACCTGTATACCCTCCGCGCGCTCAGGCACTGCGTATCGAGGGATCGGTGAGGGTTAAGTTTGATGTTACGGCAGATGGTCGCGTGGATAACGTGCAGATCCTTTCCGCTCAACCCGCCAATATGTTTGAACGTGAAGTGAAAAACGCTTTACGTAAATGGCGTTATCAAGCGGGTAAACCGGGTACCGGAATCACCATGACCATTCAGTTCCGTCTCAAAGGCGTGGACATGAATTAATGGTGTGAAATCAGGCCACCCTCAGGAAATAAGGGAGGCCTGTCAACCTGTACTAATAAATCATTTGCTGATCCTTGAGACGTGGTGACATGTCTGGCAAGCAGGCTGAGAGATCACATTGAGCAGGTACACAATCAGCAACCGCAAACGCTGGGCCTCTTTTTGTTGACCGTTCACCCCCGGTGTGACACAGGGCGCGGCGTTACGGCGCCTTCTCCATCAATACCTCATCCAGCGCTTTCTGTGCGGTCACCAGATGTTGCCCGCCAAACAGAATCGCGCGATTCAGCAAGGTATAGAGCTGATAAAGGGGTTGACGTTCAAGGAACCCGGACGGCAGTGGTGAAACGGATTGGTAGCCATCATAAATTTGGGCCGGCTGTTCAGGATGTAGCGGCAGCATTGCCAGATCGCACTCTCTATCCCCCCAATAGCAGGCTGGATCGAAAATATAAGGCCCGTTTGGCCCGAGCGCGCAGTTACCGGACCATAAATCACCGTGGAGCAATGATGGCTGAGGTTGATGATTACTCAGCCGCTGTTGGACGGCGTTGACGAGGCTATCAATATTGCCAAAACGTAGGCCTTTTTCGGCAGCCAGTTCCAGTTGCCAGCCGATACGCTGCTCGGCGAAGAAGGTGGACCAGCGTCGCTGCCAGGCATTTGGTTGGGGAGTGGTGGAAAGGTGGTTATCGAAATCCAGGCCAAACTGGGGTTGATCGCTCCATTGATGTAAATGTGCAATTTGCTGGCCTAACAGGAAAGCGTTATGCGCATCCAGAGGGCGAGGCGGGAGATATTCCATGACCAGGAAACTGTAATCCCGATCGCTGCCAACAGCAAAAACCTGGGGCACATTAACGGTTTTACTGCGCGACAAGAGCTCGAGTTGATCGGCCTCGGCGGTAAATATGGGCAAAAGCTCCCGTTCGTCGCATTTTACGAAGTAATCCCGCCCGCCGAAGCGTAAATGCCAGGCTGCGTGAATCTCCCCCCCTGGTAGTTCACTGCGCAGTTCGATTTCAGCTGCTTCGCTGTGCCAGTCGCGTAACAAATTGCTGATAGCTTGCCACATGCTGTCTCTCCCCATGTTTTCCAACATTTCATAAGGTTAGCGCATAATCCGAGTGTAAAATTCGAACTGACGCACAACTGAACGTTTTCTGTTGCGCTAATCGCACTTATTGATCTTGTACCCACGCTAAACGTGAAAGCAGGCCAAAAGCATTGATCCCGGATATGTGAAGATTTTCGTCATCTTCATATAAGGCAACGTTAGTCTGGCGAAAAATACGACGACTTATCCTACCAATGTAATGATTATTTATATCCGTAACAGTGGCGAAATACGTAATAATTGTGCTCCTTACTTTTAGCACGGTGTTATCCATGGATTTTTTAGCATAGACCATCGTGATGATTTGGCGACTCCCGCCGACGTGACAGCGGGAATCAAGAGACTAACGACCGCGCAGGTAGTCGTAGATTTTTTGCGTATTTTCCAGCGAGCAAAGTCGGGTACCCTGATTTATTGTTGCGGCGCTCCCCGCTGCAACACCAAAGCGAACCATATCTTCGAGCGAGGCGTTTTCCGCCAGCCGTAAGGTCATTGCGCCGACCATACTGTCCCCGGCGCCGACGGTACTCTGGCTTTTCATTGGCGGCGGTACGACCTGGACGCAGCCGTCCGCATCAACGCCTAAAGCCCCCTGCGGACCCAGTGAAACGACGACCCGATGGGCTTTTCCCGAGTCGATTAACTGTTGTGCGGCCTTGCGCACATCATCAGGCTGGCTGAGATCGCGTTGCACAAGGGCGCTAAGTTCTTTCTGATTCGGTTTTACCAGTTCAATATTGCCGACTTCAAGGGCCGCGGCGAGCGCCTCACCGGAGCTATCCACAATGCAGCGCAAGCCATGCTGTTGCGCATTTTTGACTAACTGCCGCAGGTTATCGACGCTAATCCCTGGGGGCAGGCTCCCGCTGATGACTAACAGTGAGCCGGGCGTGAGCATGAGAACTTTTTCCTCAAGCAGATGGAACTCCTCCTTAGTTAATGCTGCGCCCGGCATCACGAAACGATACTGCTCACCGCTGGCGTTGACATGTACATGAAGATTCTGCCGTGTCCAGTCTGCCGCTTCTACCGTGTCCACCGGGACATGCTCACCCATCAGCAGTGTCGTCAGGTGTTCACCGGTGGCGCCGCCGACCGGGAAGATCGCGGTAGCGCTGCCGCCAAGAAAGGTAATCGCCCGCGCGACATTAATGCCGCCACCGCCAGGCTCAAACACAGGGGCGCTACAGCGTAACTTGCCTTCAGGATACATTTGCGGTGTTTGCGTAGCGCTGTCGAGAGAGGGGGCGAGCGTGAGCGTATAGATTTTGGTCATCCGATTTCCTCCATAATACGGGACTGCCACACTGTTTTTAAACCATAGCCGTCAACAGGGGCGAGAGAAGTCAATGTTAAGGATATGCATAAACGTTGCTGTTTTTATCTTTATGAACGAAAAATTGTTTTGAGAAGCGTCTTATACAAAAAATGAAATAGTAATTGATTGCTAAGTTAATCGTGCTTTTTTATAATTTACTCCCTTTCTTAGGGTCGACAATCAACGATCCTCGCGAAAGTTTCCGGGACCTTTCGAGTCTCCTTTTATGTGTACGGACTTTAAATTAAATGAAGCTTTTAAAGACAGTACCCGCAGCAGTCATGCTGGCGGGAGGGCTTTTTGCGTCTGCATGCGCAATCGCCGATGATTCCGTTTTTACTGTCATGGATGACCCTTCCACAGCCAAAAAACCTTTCGAAGGTACTGTTAATGCCGGCTATCTGGCGCAGTCCGGCAATACGAAAAGTTCCTCGATGACCGCGGACTCCACTTTGACCTGGTATGGTGGCACCACTGCATGGTCGTTGTGGGGGAATGCCAGCAATACCTCTTCAAACGATGAGCGTTCTTCAGAAAAGTACGCGGTTGGTGGGCGTAGTCGTTATAATCTGACTGACCAGAATTATCTTTTTGGTCAGGCAAGCTGGCTGACGGATCGTTATAACGGTTATCAGCAACGTGATGTGCTCACCGCAGGTTATGGTCGACAGGTTCTGAATGGCCCGATTTATAGTTTGCGTGTTGAATTTGGTCCTGGCGTACGTTATGACGAGTATACCGATGGCGATGACAAAACCCGGCCGCTGGGCTACGCATCAGGAACATGGGCGTGGCAGATGACGGATAACACCAAATTTACGCAGGGTGTCTCGGTATTCGGATCTGACGATACGACGCTGAACTCAGAAAGCGCATTAAACGTTGCTATCAATGCACATTTTGCTCTCAAAGTGGCCTATAACCTGACGTGGAACTCTCAGCCTCCTTCTTCAGCTCCGGAACATACTGACCGGCGCACGACAGTGTCGCTTGGATATAAAATGTAGTATTTTCAGGCCGGATTTTCCGGCCTGATCGTTTTAACATATAGCAATGTATAGTGTTATTATTTCTGGTCTCTTGTTTTGTCTTTTATAAAAAGAACGGGCCTGTATGCATTCCACGTAATCATTTTTTGCTAACCAATGCAGAGTTAATTTGACACAAAAAGACAACTATTTCCTCGGACAAAAATGTGATTTGGATCTATACTGGACAACAGTGGAGAAGCGGGTTTTTCCATGTTATTACCTGTAATAAATAAGAGAATAACTATCATGAGAAATAGCAAAATCGCACTGGCGGCAACAATGTTGTGCATGATATCTTTCGGCGCATTCGCTGCCACCCCGTTGCCCCAACCGGATGACAATCACCATACGCCAATCGGTATCGCTAAAGCCACCGATGTTGAAGCGGGCTCCAATATTGCGCCGGGTTCGCAATCAACCGGTCAGTCAATGAATGATGCATTTGATGTGCATAAGCTTGTAGCGGGTGAATGGTCCTGATATTCGACGGTAATCTATTTTATATTTGCGTATTTTTTCTGGCGATAAGCAGGTTAAAGATGTAGCCGCAGGCTTTTCGCATTTTTAATGTCAGATATTTATAGTGTCTATTGCTATTTTTTTTGCGATTGGGATTGTGTGCTATTATTCTCTTGATGGCGCAATGTTAACATAATTATCCAGCAATTTTTATTTCTCAATCAATAATAGCTATTGATACTCTAAATGATTCGAGTTTCAGAACAAAACGGTTAACCGTTTTGGACCCGCACTTGCGCGGGCCCTGCCTGTCGCGGGCCGGGGATGGGGCGAGTATTGCCAACGCACCGCAGCTTGAAATATGACGGGGATGACCTCACGTGACTTTAATCACACAGTAATGATGTGTAAACTAACCGTTGGTGTTATCAACGAGCGGCTGCAGGTGGGGGCGAATCGGGAAACGGTCGCAAACATACTTTCGCAGAGTGAAGCGGGAACTGGGTCTGAACTTGTTGATAATTATGATTATATTGTTTTGTATGTGCTCTTTCGTGTGGGGCACCACTGCAAATAAGGACATGAAATGCCTGTAATTACGCTTCCTGATGGCAGCCAACGCCATTTTGATCATGCTGTGAGCCCGATGGATGTTGCTCTGGATATCGGTCCGGGTCTGGCGAAAGCCACGATTGCTGGCCGTGTCAACGGCGAGCTGGTTGACGCCTGTGATCCCATTGAAAACGACGCAACGTTATCTATCATCACCGCTAAAGATGAAGATGGTCTTGAGATTATTCGTCACTCCTGCGCACACCTTTTGGGGCATGCGATTAAACAGCTGTGGCCAAATACCAGGATGGCGATCGGTCCGGTTGTCGACAATGGTTTCTATTATGATGTCGATCTGGACCATACCCTGACCCAGGAAGATATCGATGCGCTCGAAAAACGTATGCACGAGCTCGCCGAGAAAAACTATGATGTCATCAAGAAGAAAGTCAGCTGGCACGAAGCGCGTGAAACCTTTGTGAATCGCGGTGAGAGCTATAAAGTCTCTATTCTTGATGAAAATATTGCGCATGATGACAAACCTGGTTTGTATCATCACGAAGAATATATCGACATGTGCCGCGGGCCGCACGTGCCGAATATGCGTTTCTGTCATCATTTCAAATTAATGAAGACCGCGGGAGCGTACTGGCGCGGCGACAGCAACAATAAAATGCTGCAGCGTATCTACGGCACCGCCTGGGCAGATAAAAAATCGCTGAACGCCTATCTGCAGCGTCTTGAAGAAGCTGCAAAGCGTGATCACCGTAAAATCGGTAAGCAGCTTGACCTGTATCATATGCAGGAAGAGGCCCCGGGCATGGTGTTCTGGCACAATGACGGCTGGACTATCTTCCGTGAACTGGAAACGTTCGTGCGTTCTAAGCTGAAAGAGTACCAGTATCAGGAAGTTAAAGGCCCGTTTATGATGGACCGTGTGCTATGGGAAAAAACCGGCCACTGGGACAACTATAAAGATGCGATGTTCACCACGTCTTCTGAGAACCGTGAATATTGCATCAAGCCGATGAACTGTCCGGGGCACGTACAGATTTTCAACCAGGGGCTGAAATCCTACCGCGATCTGCCATTGCGTATGGCTGAATTCGGGAGTTGCCATCGTAACGAGCCGTCAGGCGCGCTGCATGGTCTGATGCGCGTACGTGGCTTTACTCAGGATGATGCGCATATCTTCTGTACGGAAGATCAGGTGCGTGATGAAGTGAACGCCTGTATTCGTATGGTCTACGATATGTACAGTACCTTTGGCTTCGATAAGATCGTCGTCAAACTGTCAACGCGTCCGGAAAAACGTATCGGTAGCGATGAAACATGGGATCGCGCTGAAGCGGATCTGGCGGTGGCGCTGGAAGAAAATAACATCCCGTTTGAATATCAACTGGGTGAGGGCGCATTTTATGGTCCGAAAATTGAATTTACGCTGTATGATTGCCTCGATCGTGCCTGGCAGTGCGGTACTGTACAGCTGGACTTCTCCCTGCCGCAGCGTTTAAGCGCCTCTTATGTTGGTGAAAATAATGAACGACAGGTTCCTGTAATGATTCACCGCGCTATTCTTGGTTCTCTGGAGCGTTTTATCGGCATCCTGACCGAAGAATTTGCGGGCTTCTTCCCAAGCTGGCTTGCGCCAGTCCAGGTCGTGGTCATGAATATTACGGATTCTCAGGCTGAATACGTTAACGAATTGACGCGTAAACTACAAAATGCGGGCATTCGCGTAAAAGCGGACTTGAGAAATGAGAAGATAGGCTTTAAAATCCGCGAGCATACTTTACGTCGTGTCCCGTATATGTTGGTCTGTGGCGACAAAGAAGTCGAAGCCGGCAAAGTGGCCGTGCGCACACGTCGCGGGAAAGACCTCGGCAGCATGGACGTAAATGAAATGATTGAGAAGCTGCAACAAGAAATTCGCAGCCGCAGTCTTCAACAACTGGAGGAATAAGGTATTAAAGGCGGAAAACGAGTTCAAACGGCACGTCCGAATCGTATTAATGGCGAGATTCGCGCCCAGGAAGTTCGCTTAACAGGTCTGGAAGGTGAGCAACTGGGTATTGTGAGTCTGAGAGAAGCTATCGAAAAGGCTGAAGAGGCTGGAGTAGACTTAGTTGAAATCAGCCCTAACGCCGAACCGCCAGTTTGTCGTATAATGGACTACGGCAAGTTCCTTTATGAAAAGAGTAAGTCTTCCAAGGAACAGAAGAAAAAGCAAAAAGTTATTCAGGTTAAGGAAATCAAATTCCGACCTGGCACCGATGATGGCGATTACCAGGTAAAACTCCGCAGCCTGGTTCGCTTTCTGGAAGATGGCGATAAGGCCAAAATCACACTGCGTTTTCGTGGTCGTGAAATGGCCCACCAACAGATCGGTATGGAAGTGCTTAACCGCGTCCGTGACGATCTGAGTGAACTGGCAGTAGTCGAATCCTTCCCCACGAAGATCGAAGGCCGCCAGATGATCATGGTGCTCGCTCCTAAGAAGAAACAGTAAGGCCTTCAAGTAGCAATACCCGTGGTGCCTGTTGTGGGTTCCGCGGGCGTTGTTCGCCTCAGTTTCGTTAATTAACAATGCGAAGTGGAAGTTATTAAAATGCCAAAAATTAAGACCGTACGCGGTGCTGCTAAGCGCTTCAAAAAAACCGGTAAAGGTGGTTTTAAGCATAAGCACGCTAACCTGCGTCATATTCTGACTAAAAAAGCTACTAAGCGTAAACGTCATCTGCGTCCGAAAGCCATGGTATCCAAAGGCGATCTGGGCCTGGTCATCGCGTGCCTGCCGTACGCATAAGTCGTTAACCCTTTTAACTTTTTAATTAGAATAGATACAGGAGAGCACATATGGCTCGCGTAAAACGTGGTGTAGTTGCCCGTGCACGTCACAAGAAAATTTTGAAACAAGCTAAAGGCTACTACGGTGCGCGTTCTCGCGTATACCGCGTTGCCTTCCAGGCTGTTATCAAAGCAGGTCAGTATGCTTACCGTGACCGTCGTCAACGTAAGCGTCAGTTCCGTCAACTGTGGATTGCGCGTATCAACGCAGCAGCACGTCAGAACGGTATTTCTTACAGCAAATTCATCAACGGCCTGAAAAAAGCCTCTGTTGAAATCGACCGTAAGATCCTGGCTGATATCGCCGTGTTCGACAAATTAGCGTTCTCCGCGCTGGTCGAAAAAGCGAAAGCAGCACTGGCATAAGCCAGTTGAAAGAGGGGGCTAGTCTCCCTCTTTTCGTTTCAGGAGTAGCAATACATTGACTTTTATAACCGTAAGCCTTTCAATACGGCCTTACGTTTCTTACCAGACAAGGTAACGCAAGCATGAATGCTGCTATTTTCCGTTTCTTTTTTTACTTTAGCACCTGAACGCAGGAGGCTAGCGCGTGAAAGAAGAAACGGAAAACAGCGCCCTGAAGCCTCCCAAGTGGAGGCTTTTTTTTACTCGTCGTATTCCAGGTTGCAAATGCGTTGCTGGCGATCGTTCACCCCGATCATGTGGTTATTATGTCAATGTCCGGGGGCGCACTCCTTCGCCGCTTGCCTGCAACTCGAACGACAGAGTAATGGTGTACAGCACAGATAAATTTAGTCCAACGAACCGGTGTCTGCACCGACACAATGAGGAAAACCATGTCACATCTCGCAGAGCTGGTTGCCAGTGCGAAGGCAGCCATTAACGAGGCATCAGATGTTGCTACGCTGGACAATGTCCGCGTGGAATACCTGGGGAAGAAAGGGCAGTTAACCCTTCAGATGACAACCCTGCGTGAGCTGCCTGCTGAAGAGCGTCCGGCAGCCGGTGCGGTTATCAACGAAGCCAAAGAGCAGGTTCAGCAGGCGCTAAATGCGCGTAAAGCTGAGCTCGAAAGCGCGGCGCTCAATGCCCGTCTGGCCGCTGAGACTATCGATATCTCTTTGCCTGGACGTCGTATCGAAAACGGCGGTCTGCATCCGGTTACCCGTACTATCGACCGCATTGAAAGTTTCTTCGGTGAGCTTGGCTTTACCGTTGCGACCGGCCCGGAAATTGAAGATGATTACCACAACTTCGATGCCTTAAACATTCCCGGTCACCATCCGGCACGCGCTGACCACGACACTTTCTGGTTTGATGCCACCCGCCTTCTGCGCACGCAGACATCAGGCGTGCAGATTCGCACCATGGCTAACCAACAGCCGCCGATCCGCATTATTGCGCCTGGCCGCGTGTACCGTAACGACTACGATCAAACCCACACCCCAATGTTCCACCAAATGGAAGGACTGATCGTTGATACGAATATCAGCTTCACCAACCTGAAGGGAACGCTGCACGATTTTTTGCGTAACTTCTTTGAAGAAGATCTGCAAATTCGTTTTCGTCCGTCCTATTTCCCGTTTACTGAACCGTCTGCCGAAGTGGATGTCATGGGTAAAAATGGTAAATGGCTGGAAGTGCTCGGCTGTGGCATGGTGCATCCGAATGTACTACGCAATGTCGGTATTGATCCAGAAATCTACTCTGGCTTTGCTTTCGGCATGGGCATGGAGCGGTTGACGATGCTGCGCTATGGCGTAACCGACTTACGCGCATTCTTCGAAAACGATCTGCGTTTCCTCAAACAGTTTAAATAAGGGCAGGACAGAACAATGAAATTCAGTGAACTGTGGTTACGCGAGTGGGTGAACCCGGCTATCGATAGCGCAGCGCTTGCAGAACAGATAACCATGGCCGGGCTCGAAGTGGATGGCGTAGAGCCCGTAGCGGGAAGCTTTAATGGCGTTGTTGTGGGGGAGGTGGTTGAATGCGCGCAGCACCCCAATGCCGATAAACTGCGGGTAACGAAAATCAACATCGGTGGCGAACGTCTGCTGGACATCGTTTGCGGCGCGCCAAACTGCCGTCAGGGCCTGAAGGTCGCCGTTGCGACCATTGGCGCGGTTCTGCCGGGCGATTTCAAAATTAAAGCAGCTAAACTACGCGGTGAGCCGTCAGAAGGAATGCTGTGCTCGTTCTCCGAACTGGGGATTTCCGACGACCATAGCGGCATCATCGAGTTGCCTGCCGATGCGCCGCTGGGGACCGACATCCGCGAATACCTGAAGCTGGACGATAACGCCATCGAAATCAGCGTGACGCCGAACCGCGCGGACTGTCTGGGGATTATCGGCGTGGCACGCGATGTGGCGGTACTTAACAAAGCACCGCTGAATATGCCAGAAATCACGCCGGTTGCGGCGACCATTGATGATGTTCTGCCCATTCAGGTTGACGCCACGGATGCATGTCCGCGCTATCTGGGCCGCGTAGTAAAAGGTATTAATGTCAGCGCGCCGACGCCGCTGTGGATGAAAGAGAAACTGCGCCGTTGTGGTATCCGCTCTATTGACGCAGTGGTTGATGTGACCAACTATGTGCTGCTCGAACTGGGTCAGCCGATGCATGCATTCGACAAAGATCGCATTGAAGGCGGGATTGTCGTACGTATGGCGCATGCAGGAGAAACCCTGGTGCTGCTGGACGGTTCCAAGGCGACGCTGGATACCGACACCCTGGTTATTGCTGACCATCAGAAAGCGCTGGCAATGGGCGGGATCTTCGGCGGTGAGCATTCCGGTGTGAATGGGGAAACGCAAAACGTTCTGCTGGAATGTGCTTTCTTTAGCCCACTGTCTATTACCGGTCGTGCGCGTCGCCACGGTCTGCATACGGATGCTTCCCACCGCTATGAACGCGGTGTGGACCCGGCGTTGCAGTACAAAGCAATGGAGCGCGCCACCCGTTTGTTGATCGATATTTGCGGTGGTGAAGCCGGTCCGGTTATCGACGTTACAAATGAGGCGACGCTGCCTGAACGGGCGCGCATTACATTGCGCCGTAGCAAGCTGGATCGTCTGATCGGGCATCACATTTCGGATGAGCTGGTGGGTGATATTCTGCGCCGTCTTGGCTGTGAAGTGGCAGAAGGTCAGGATGAGTGGAAAGCGGTTGCGCCGAGCTGGCGTTTCGACATGGAGATTGAAGAAGACCTGGTCGAAGAAGTGGCGCGCGTGTATGGCTACAATAACATTCCTGACAAGCCGATTCAGGCAGGTTTAATCATGGGTAGCCATCGTGAAGCCAGCTTGTCGCTGAAACGTGTGAAAACCATGCTTAATGACAAAGGTTATCAGGAAGTGATCACCTATAGCTTTGTCGATCCGAAGGTTCAGCAACTGTTACATCCGGGGGAAGAGGCGCTGATTCTACCAAGCCCGATCTCCATAGAGATGTCGGCCATGCGTCTTTCACTGTGGACCGGTCTGTTGTCAACCGTGGTCTATAACCAGAACCGGCAGCAGAATCGTGTGCGCATCTTCGAAACCGGTCTGCGTTTTGTGCCGGATACCCAGGCATATCTGGGTATTCGTCAGGATCTGATGCTGGCGGGCGTCATTTGCGGCAACCGCTATGAAGAACACTGGAATCTGGCGAAAGAGACCGTTGATTTTTATGATCTGAAAGGCGATCTGGAGGCGGTGCTGGAACTCACCGGTAAACTGGCCGACATTCAGTTCAGGGCGGAAGCGAATCCGGCACTGCATCCAGGCCAGTCGGCAGCGATTTATCTGAAAGGTGAACGCATTGGTTTTATTGGGGTTGTTCATCCCGAACTGGAACGTAAACTGGATCTGAACGGTCGCACTTTGGTATTTGAACTGGAGTGGAACAAGCTTGCAGACCGCGTGGTGCCTCAGGCGCGCGAGATTTCTCGCTTCCCGGCTAACCGTCGTGACATCGCTGTTGTTGTGGCGGAAAATGTGCCGGCAGCCGATGTTTTAGCTGAGTGTAAGAAAGTTGGCGTAAATCAGGTAGTTGGCGTAAACTTATTTGACGTGTACCGCGGTAAAGGTGTGGCGGAAGGCTTTAAGAGTCTTGCGATTAGCCTAATCCTCCAGGATACCAGCCGTACACTCGAAGAAGAGGAGATTGCCGCTACCGTCGCCAAATGTGTAGAGGCATTGAAAGAGCGATTCCAGGCATCATTGAGGGATTGAACCTATGGCGCTTACAAAAGCTGAAATGTCAGAATATCTGTTTGATAAGCTTGGGCTTAGCAAGCGGGATGCTAAAGAGCTGGTAGAGTTGTTTTTCGAAGAGGTCCGTCGCGCTCTGGAAAACGGTGAGCAGGTAAAACTCTCCGGGTTCGGCAACTTCGATTTGCGTGATAAGAACCAACGCCCGGGTCGTAATCCGAAAACGGGAGAGGATATTCCAATCACAGCCCGGCGAGTTGTGACGTTCAGACCCGGTCAGAAGCTAAAAAGCCGTGTCGAAAATGCGTCACCCAGAGACAAATAATCTGAACTAACCAAAAAGGCCGCTATGCGGCCTTTTTTCTTTTCTTTGCTGAATACAGTAAAATCAATCACATTCCTGTTGTGGATTTCGGAATCTATGCTGATTTTTGCTCAAATTCAACGGCGTCATAACTGGCGATGGCTTGCCGGATTAACGCTGTTGTTGTTGATAACGTCAATCATCAGCCTGTGCGCAGGCGACCAGTGGATAGGCCCTGGCGAATGGTTCAGCGCCAAAGGCGAGCTTTTTATCTGGCAGATCCGTCTGCCGCGGACGCTGGCTGTTTTGCTGGTCGGCGCCGCGCTGGCGCTTTCGGGGGCGGTTATGCAGGCGTTGTTTGAAAACCCGCTGGCCGAACCAGGGCTGCTGGGGGTTTCCAACGGTGCTGGGGTGGGCTTGATTGCAGCCGTTTTGTTGGGCAAAGGGTGGCTGCCCGACTGGGCTCTGGGGCTGTGCGCGATCATGGGGGCGCTGATCATCACCTTTATTTTACTGCGCTTCGCCAGGCGGCATTTATCAACCAGTCGTCTGCTGCTGGCGGGCGTTGCGCTCGGCATTATTTGTAGCGCGCTGATGACCTGGGCGGTCTATTTTTCCACGTCGTTTGATCTTCGCCAACTGATGTACTGGATGATGGGCGGTTTTGGCGGCGTTGACTGGCAACAGCTATGGTTGATGCTGGCGTTATTACCGGTGTTGGCCTGGGTGTGCCTGCAATCGCAGCCGCTGAATTTATTGGCGCTGGGGGAGGTTTCTGCTCGCCAGTTGGGATTGCCGCTGGCGCTGTGGCGTAACCTGCTGGTAATCACCACGGGCTGGCTGGTGGGCGTCAGCGTGGCGCTGGCCGGGGCAATTGGTTTTATCGGTCTGGTTATTCCGCATATTCTGCGTTTATGCGGTTTGAGCGATCATCGCGTGCTGCTCCCGGCCTGTCTGTTAGCGGGAGCCAGCGCACTTCTGGTGGCCGACATTGTCGCGCGTCTGGCGCTGCCGGCGGCGGAGTTACCTATCGGTGTGGTCACCGCCACGCTGGGGGCGCCGGTGTTTGTCTGGTTATTATTGAAATCTGCGCGTCCGCAATGATAGGTCAACGCTTCCCCCGCAGGCGCTGCGCCTGTGGGGGAAAAACGTGTTACCAGCCTTTAATGGCATCGCCTTTGTAGACTTCCGCAGCTTTGTCGGCAACATCCTGGGTCTGGAACGCATTTTTCAGTTCCTGAACCTTCTTGCTGTCTTTATTATCCTGACGGGAAACGATGGCGTTGACGTACGGAGAGTCCGGGCCTTCCATAAATAAACCATCGCGGGCAGCGGACAAACCCGCCTGGGCGGAGAAGTTAGTATTAATAATCGACAGCGCAACGTTTGGGTCATCCAGCGTGCGGGTCAACTGCGGCGTATCGACTTCGACAATTTTCAGTTGTTTGGGATTGTTGATAATATCCAGTGTTGTCGGCAGGTAACCCACGCCATCCTTCAGCTTGATTAAACCCTGGGCCTGCAGCAGCAACAGGCTGCGTCCCAGCGTCGTGGCTTCATTTGACAGAGTAATTGTCGCACCATCTGGCAATTCACTGATATTTTTGATTTTCTTAGAGTAAGCCGCAATCGGGAAAACAAAAGTTTTACCGACAATAGCAAATTTATAGCCGCGTTCTTTTGACTGCGCGTCAAGATACGGTAGCGTCTGGAAAGCGTTAACATCGACGTCTTTATTGTTTAAGGCTTCGTTAGGCAGCACGTAATCATTAAACGAGATCACTTCGACATTAAGGTTGTATTTTTCTTTAGCCACATGTTCTACGACTTTCCAGATAGCTTCATCCGGCCCGGTGTTAATTGCTACTTTAATCTTATTATCTTCATCCGGCGAGCAGGCTGATAACAGCGTGACGGAAGCCGCAATTAACACTGCGCTAAATATCTTTTTCATCAATAAAACTCTCTTAAATTAACAAACTGCGAGATAGTATTATACCCTAAATTATTCGAGTTGCAGGAAGGCGGCGACGCAGTGAATCCCCGGGAGCGTACTCCAGTACGTGACTGGGGTGAACGAGGAAAGCCAACGCACATGCAACTTGAAGTATGACGGGTATATATCCATTTACCTCTGTACACTGAATTACTCGGGCCGCTGTTGCGGCCAATGTATGTCGCGCGCTTTGTTACATCAAGAGACACTCCTGGGCGATTCAAAGTAGAATGACATGGCCTGAATCCGCTACAGTAGATAAGGATCACCTGACGCAGAAACCGTTTTATTCACTGAGGGAAGGCTATGCAACACGATATTCTTAATACTGAAGTCACCACCATTGATGGTGAGAAAACAACGCTTCTGCCCTATGCCGGCAAGGTGTTGTTGATCGTTAACGTCGCCTCGAAATGTGGCCTGACCCCGCAATATGCGCAGTTAGAAGCACTGCAAAAAGATCTCGAAAGCGAAGGTTTTAGCGTGCTAGGCTTCCCGTGTAATCAGTTCCTCGGACAGGAGCCAGGCAGTGAGGAGGAGATTAAAACGTTCTGTAGCACGACCTATGGCGTGACTTTCCCCATGTTCAGCAAAATTGATGTCAATGGCGAACATCGTGCGCCTTTGTATCAGAAGCTGGTTGATTCCGCGCCGCAGGCGGTGGCGCCTGAAGGCAGTGGCTTCTATGAGCGCATGGCCAGTAAAGGTCGGGCACCGCTGTATGTGGATGATATTTTGTGGAACTTCGAAAAATTCCTGATTGGCCGTGACGGTCAGGTCATCGGCCGGTTCTCCCCGGATATGACGCCGGACGATCCGCAACTGGCAGCAGCCATTAAAGAGGCATTAGCGAAATAATGCCGTTTTTAATGCAGTTACAGGATGTTGAGGAAACGGGGCGTCTGGCGCCGTTTTCTGCAGATATCCGACCGGGTGAAATTATTCACCTTGTGGGGCCGAACGGCGCGGGAAAGAGCACGCTGTTAGCGCGAATGGCGGGTCTTGCGACGGGACCTGGGCGGGTCATGCTGAACGAGCGGTCGTTAAGCGACTGGCCGGCACAGGCTCTGGCGCATCATCGCGCCTGGCTGTGTCAACATCAGATGCCGCCCTTCGCGATGCCGGTCTGGCATTATCTGTCACTGCATTTGCAGAACGGTATGCACAACGCGCTACTGGAGAATGTCGCCGGGACGCTGGGTCTTAGCGATAAACTTGAGCGTCAGGTAAACCACATTTCTGGCGGAGAATGGCAGCGGGTGCGCCTGGCGGCGGTAATATTGCAAATCCATCCTCAGGCCAATCCATCCGGGCAATTATTACTGCTGGATGAGCCAATGAACAGCCTTGATGTGGCGCAGCAGGCTGCGCTCGATCGGCTATTAAGCGAACTTAGCGCTTCAGGGGTCGCTATCGTGATGAGCAGCCACGACCTCAATCATACTCTCCGGCATGCCCATCATTCCTGGCTTATCTGTCAGGGGAAAACAATCGCCTGTGGCCGGACGTGTGAAGTACTGAGCGAAGAAAACTTAACCGCCGCCTATGCCATGGCTTTCCGAAGAGTGGAGGTGGCAGGCCATCTTATGCTCGTTGCATCACAGTAGCACGCCGTTACCTTGTCAGTAGGTTGATAAACAGGCTAGATTATCCTGGTAATTAAACAGGGAACAGAGGGTTCGTCTGAGATGCGTTACTGGTTCATTTTGTTCGTTGCGCTCTTTTTGGCGGGCTGTAGCAGCCATCGGGCACCGCCGCCTGACCCGCGGCTTGCCGATCCTATTGTCGTGGTCGCCAACCTGAACGAGCAGTTACAAAACTGGCGTGGCGCGCCGTACCGCTATGGCGGAATGTCGCCTCGCGGCGTTGATTGTTCGGGATTCGTGGTGATGACTTTCCGCGATAAATTCTCGATGCAACTGCCACGGGAAACCCGTGAGCAGGCGGAAATCGGCACGGAAATCGATAAGAGCGAACTGCAACCCGGTGACCTGGTCTTTTTCAAGACCGGTTCTGGCGAGAGCGGTCTGCACGTGGGGATTTACGATACCAATAACCAGTTTATCCACGCGTCAACCAGTCAGGGCGTGACGCGTTCATCGTTAAATAATGTCTACTGGCATAAAAAATTCTGGCAGGCGAGAAGGATCTAGCATCGAACAATTATCCGGAGGGAGGCGACGCTCTTGCCTTTTTAGCCAATATCCCTGAAATCGCTCCGTGTTAATAGTTTGTTGAAAGCACTACACTGAAGACAGGAGGAACCATGACCCTGTCTTTTACAACCCACTGGCATGATGAACTGCCGGATTTTTACACCGCTCTGGCCCCAACGCCGTTAGAGAATGCGCGACTTGCCTGGCACAATGCGTCGCTGGCGCAAACGCTGGGTATTCCCGAAACGCTATTCCGTCCACAGCAGGGAGCAGGCGTCTGGGGAGGCGAAACGTTGCTGCCCGGTATGTCGCCGCTGGCGCAGGTTTACAGCGGTCACCAGTTCGGCGCGTGGGCCGGTCAGCTTGGCGATGGGCGCGGCATTCTGCTCGGCGAACAGCAGCTATCCGATGGCCGTCGTTTTGACTGGCATCTCAAGGGGGCTGGGTTGACGCCCTATTCACGCATGGGCGACGGGCGGGCAGTACTGCGTTCGACGATTCGTGAAGCTCTGGCGTCGGAAGCGATGCATGCGCTCGGTATCCCCACCACGCGTGCGCTGGCTATGGTGACCAGCGATACCCCGGTGTACCGTGAAACCGTCGAGAGCGGAGCGATGCTGATGCGTCTTGCCGAAAGCCATGTCCGCTTTGGCCATTTTGAGCATTTTTACTATCGCCGTGAGCCGCAAAAGGTCCAACAACTGGCGGACTATGTGATCCGTCATCACTGGCCACATCTGCAGAACGAAGCGGATAAGTATATTTTGTGGTTCAGTGACGTTGTCACGCGGACGGCGGAAATGATTGCCGGTTGGCAGACGATCGGCTTCGCGCATGGGGTAATGAATACCGATAATATGTCGATTCTGGGGCTGACAATGGACTACGGTCCATATGGTTTCCTCGATGATTTCCAGCCAGGCTTTATCTGTAACCACTCTGATTATCAGGGGCGCTACAGCTTTGACAATCAGCCTGCTGTCGGGCTGTGGAATTTACAGCGGCTGGCGCAATCATTGTCACCGTTTATCAACGCGGAGGCATTGAATTGCGCTCTGGATAGTTACCAGCACAAACTACTGACGGCTTATGGTCAGCGTATGCGCGATAAACTGGGGCTGTTAACCCAACAGAAAGGGGATAATGAGCTACTGAATGGCCTGTTTTCCCTGATGGAACGTGAAGGCAGCGACTACACGCGAACGTTCCGGATGTTGAGTGAGAGTGAACAGGCCAGCGCCGCTTCGCCATTGCGCGATGAATTTATTGACCGTGCGGCCTTTGATAGCTGGTTTGCTGGTTACCGTTCGCGCCTGTGCGATGAGCAGATTGATGATGCGCGGCGACAGGCGCATATGCGGAGCGTGAATCCGGCGATCGTATTGCGCAACTGGCTGGCGCAACGGGCGATTGAGCAGGCGGAACAAGGGGATATGAGTGAACTGGCGCGTCTGCACAACGCATTATCTCAGCCTTTTGCCGATCGGTCTGACGATTATACCCATCGCCCGCCGGAATGGGGGAAACGTCTTGAAGTGAGCTGTTCCAGTTAGGTTTGGCCATCCCCGTCGCGCAAATGGCGGGGATCATTATTTAGTCAGGATCAGCTTACCGGCATGGGTCTGGCGGAGTAAATAACGCTGACCGCTGTGTTCAATGACCACTCGCCCTTCAGGGCCTAATAATTCAAGGCTGCTTATCACTCTGTCAGAGGGGACAGGATAGGGAGTATTGTCTTTTGTTATTTCTGCTGTGGTAGCGTTATCCATATGCGTCAAAGCACCCAAAACCAAATCAACAATGATAATCATTATCAATAATGTTGTTTTTCATCGCAAGGATTATTTAACCCGTGATGCCAGTTGGCCGGTGACAGACCGGAAATCAATGCGAGGGACTCCCCACCGCGGTGTCGGTGGGGGGAAGGGCTACAGGCGGCTGGCGGTTGCGTCGGCTAATTCATCAAGCAATCGTTCGCTATCTTCCCAGCTCAGACAAGGGTCGGTGATTGATTGGCCCCAGGTCAACGGCCGGCCGGGAATCACCTTCTGTGTCCCTTCTTGCAGGAAACTTTCGGCCATGATCCCGGCAATGGCGGTCGATCCTGCGCGGATCTGCTGGCAAATATCGGCGCAAACCTCCAGTTGGCGGCGGTGCTGCTTCTGGCAGTTGCCATGGCTGAAATCGACGACCAGTTGTTCCGGGAGGTCGAATTCCGCCAGCGCCCTTCCGGCGGCGGCAATATCATCAGCGTGATAATTCGGTTTTTTACCACCGCGCATAATGATATGACCGTAAGGGTTGCCGCTGGTCTGGTAGATAGTCATCTGCCCCTGCTTGTCCGGCGACAGGAACATATGGCTGGCGCGAGAAGCGCGAATGGCATCAATGGCGATACGTGTATTACCATCGGTGCCGTTCTTAAAACCTACCGGACAGGAGAGCGCGGAGGCCATTTCACGGTGGATTTGGCTCTCAGTGGTGCGTGCGCCAATCGCGCCCCAACTTATCAGGTCGGCAATAAACTGCCCGGTCACCATATCGAGAAACTCGGTGGCGGTCGGTACGCCCAGCTCGTTCACTTGTAACAGCAGGCTCCGTGCCAGCTCAATACCGTGATTAACCCGGTAACTGCCGTTCAGGTCAGGGTCCGAGATGAGCCCCTTCCAGCCGACTACCGTACGTGGCTTCTCAAAGTAGGTGCGCATAACGATTTCCAGTTGTGGCTGATAGCGTCTGCGCATCCCTTGCAGGCGGCGAGCATATTCCATCGCCGCATCTGTATCGTGAATGGAACATGGACCGATCACCACCAGCAGGCGGCGATCTTCACCGGTGAGGATTTTCTCGATTCGGCGGCGTGTTGCGGAAACATGTGCTGCAACGGCGGCGGATATAGGGTGCCGTTGCGCCAGTTCCGCGGGCGTGACCAGGCCTTCAAGGCGCGCGGTACGCAATTCGTCTGTTTTATTCATTCGGGGGTCTCAAAAATCTGTTTCTTCCTCGGCGAAAATACCAGGAAGTGATGCGTATCACGATAAAGCAATCCCTGTTTATTGCAAGAGCAGGGCATGATCCTGTATAGGGTGCAAGTGATAGCATAAACAAATTTATAATATCGTACTAGTCTATTAGTACATTTTACGACTTAGACCCATAATGTCCATAATTTTGGTGGCGATCTCTTCCACGGAATAATTGGTACTGTTCAGGCAAGGAATTTTGTTTTTGCGGTACAGCGCTTCGACTTCGGTGATCTCCATGCGGCACTGGCGCAAAGAAGCATAGCGACTATTTTCCCGCCGCTCCTCGCGGATGGCCGCCAGGCGCTCCGCATTGATTGTTAAACCGAAAAGTTTGTGCTGCAGCGGCTTTAACGATGCAGGAAGAATCAGATTGTCCATATCATCGGCGATAAATGGATAGTTAGCGGCGCGGATACCATACTGCATCGCCAGATACAGACTGGTGGGCGTCTTTCCACAGCGTGAGACGCCAAGAAGGATCACCTGAGCCTGATCAAGATTACGCAACGAGATCCCGTCATCGTGAGCAAGGGTGTAATCAATCGCTGCGATACGCGCGTCGTATTTGTTCAGATTGCCCGGCGTCAGGCCATGAGTGCGATGGGCGATGGGCGTCGGGTCAAGGCGTAGCTCCTGCTGTAACGGTGCCACCAGCGCCTGGACAATATCCTGACAAAAGCCTTCGCTTTGCACGATGATGTCGCGGATTTCCGGAAGTACAATGGAATAGAAAACCAGTGGCCGAATACCGGTTTGTTCAAAAATGGCGTCAATTTGCTCTTTCACGGCCCGTGCACGGCTGATATTTTCAACAAAGGGCAGGGTCACGCTGCTGGTGGTAACCGGGAATTGCGACATGACCGCATGCCCTAAAACTTCTGCCGTAATGGCGGTTCCATCGGAAATATAAAACACGTGGCGATCGACAACACTTTCCATTTTGACCATCCGGTATAACACGATTAATTGTTTGAAAGTTGATATTAAATTTAAGCATATCGTGCCACTCTTTGTCTCAATTTTAAAAAATGAAATGCTATTTTTATTTTTAATGAAAAGGTGAGTTCATTTTTATTATTGGTCTGGCTTTGGTATTAAATCTCACCAGATTCCCAAAGAATCATGGAGTTATGTATAACCGGCAAAGAATCCTAAAAATGAAAAAATAATTTGCTTGAACGATTCACCGTTTTTTTCAGTCGCATAAATATGTCAGGATAAATCCGGTAGTTGATCGTGAATTATTTATACACAACACCATTCAGAATGCCGTCTGGCGGCGAGCGATGGAATCCCCGAGCGCGGTGATAACGCGGCGACAGGGATTCAATGCGCCGTTAACGGGAAAACAGTCTGAAAGGGCGTGTATATCACTGGTATTAAATCACAAAAGGATTGTCTCAATGTCCAACAATGGCTCGTCACCGCTGGTGCTTTGGTATAACCAACTCGGCATGAATGATGTAGACAGGGTTGGGGGCAAAAATGCCTCCCTTGGTGAAATGATTACAAATCTGTCAGGTATGGGCGTTTCCGTACCGAACGGGTTTGCCACTACCGCTGATGCGTTTAATCAGTTTTTGGACCAAAGTGGTGTAAACCAGCGTATTTATGAACTGCTGGATGCAACCGACATTGACGACGTTTCCGCATTAGCGAACGCCGGTGCGCAGATCCGTCAGTGGATCATCGATACGCCGTTCCAGAGCGAGCTGGAAAACGCGATTCGCGACGCGTATACCCGATTGTCCGCCGACAATGCTGAGGCCTCCTTTGCTGTGCGCTCTTCCGCGACGGCGGAAGATATGCCGGACGCCTCCTTCGCCGGGCAGCAAGAGACATTTCTTAACGTACAGGGCTTTGATGCAGTTCTGGTTGCCGTTAAGCACGTATTTGCATCGTTGTTTAACGATCGCGCAATTTCCTACCGCGTGCATCAGGGCTACGATCATCGCGGCGTGGCGCTCTCCGCCGGGGTGCAGAGGATGGTGCGTTCCGATCTCGCATCGTCCGGCGTCATGTTCTCCATCGACACCGAATCCGGTTTTGATCAGGTGGTGTTTATCACTTCCGCCTGGGGGCTCGGCGAGATGGTGGTGCAGGGGGCGGTAAACCCGGATGAGTTTTACGTTCATAAGCCCACGCTTGCGGCGGGTCGCCCGGCTATCGTGCGCCGCACGATGGGGTCGAAAAAGATCCGCATGGTTTATGCCGCAACCCAGGAACATGGGAAACAGGTGCGTATCGAAGATGTTCCGCAGGCGCAACGCGATGTTTTCTCCCTGACCGACGCCGAAGTGCAGGCACTGGCGAAACAAGCGGTGCAAATCGAGAAGCACTACAACCGTCCGATGGATATCGAATGGGCGAAAGATGGTCATACCGGTGAGTTGTTCATCGTGCAGGCGCGTCCGGAAACGGTCCGTTCCCGCGGCCAGGTGATGGAGCGTTACACCCTGCATGCGCAAGGGCAGATTATTTCTGAGGGGCGCGCTATCGGTCATCGCATCGGTGCCGGGCCGGTAAAAGTTATTCATGATATCAGTGAAATGAACCGCATTGAGCCCGGCGATGTGCTGGTCACTGATATGACCGACCCGGACTGGGAACCGATCATGAAGAAAGCGGCGGCGATTGTGACTAACCGCGGCGGGCGTACCTGTCATGCGGCGATTATCGCTCGCGAACTGGGGATCCCGGCGGTGGTTGGCTGCGGCAATGCGACCGATCGCATCCAGGAAAATCAGAACGTGACCGTCTCCTGCGCCGAAGGCGATACCGGCTACGTGTACGCCGAAATACTCGACTTTAGCGTGAAGAGCTCCTGCGTTGGCGACATGCCGGATCTGCCGCTGAAGATCATGATGAACGTCGGTAACCCGGATCGCGCCTTTGATTTTGCCTGCCTGCCAAACGAAGGCGTGGGCCTTGCGCGTCTGGAGTTTATTATCAACCGCATGATCGGCGTACACCCCCGCGCCTTGCTGGAGTTTGACGATCAGGAACCGGCATTGCAGGGCGAAATCCGCGAGTTGATGAAGGGTTATGATTCACCCAGAGAGTTCTATGTCGGTCGCCTGACGGAGGGGATTTCAACCCTTGGTGCGGCTTTCTTCCCGAAACGGGTGATTGTGCGTCTTTCTGACTTTAAATCTAACGAGTACGCGAATCTGGTCGGCGGCGAGCGTTACGAGCCGGAAGAAGAGAACCCGATGCTGGGTTTCCGCGGTGCCGGTCGTTATGTTTCCGAAAGCTTCCGTGACTGCTTTGCGCTGGAGTGTGAGGCGGTTAAGCGGGTGCGTAACGACATGGGGCTGACTAACGTCGAAATCATGGTGCCGTTTGTCCGGACCGTCGCACAGGCAAAAGCTGTGGTCGAAGAGCTGGCGCGCCAGGGGCTTAAGCGTGGCGAGAATGGCCTGAAGCTCATTATGATGTGTGAAATCCCATCGAATGCGCTACTGGCGGAGCAGTTCCTCGAATACTTTGACGGCTTCTCAATCGGTTCCAACGACATGACGCAACTGGCGTTGGGTCTGGATCGTGATTCTGGCGTGGTTTCTGAGCTGTTTGATGAGCGCAACGATGCGGTAAAAGCGCTGCTGTCGATGGCTATTCGTGCGGCGAAGAAACAGGGTAAATACGTGGGTATTTGCGGTCAGGGGCCATCCGATCACGAAGACTTCGCTGCCTGGCTGATGGAGGAGGGGATTGATAGCCTTTCCCTGAATCCTGATACCGTCGTGCAAACCTGGCTAGGCCTGGCTGAACTCAATAAGTAAGCCGTAGTGCAGAGACGCAATCCTCGTCAGCAATGGCGGGGATTTTTTGTTTTTGTGGTGACAACGGTCGCCCGGCACGCTGGCGGAGAATATACGCAATTTCACTGGCGGAGTTCCACGACTAGCCGCGGGACTGGCGCATGATCAGCCGCTGTGAAGTCAGTTGACAAAAAAAAGCCCATCGTGGGAGATGGGCAAAGACTACACACAGCAATTCATTGTTTCACTCAGGGGATTTCCATGCTTATAAATCAGGGTCTTGATCTATAACCGTAGGATAAATAGTAGGCAATGCGGCTTTTGACGTCGATCGGATTCCTCCCAATAGTTAAATCGGGGTTAATAATCTGCGCCGTCAATGCGGACTGCGAGCTGAAACCTGAGGGCGGTTAGGTCTGATGTATCAGTTGTTCTTAAGGTTAAGACGAAATATGTTTGTTTACCCGGGCTGGGCAGAGGCATGTGCCATGTGCAATATGTTGTGACGATGTTTCATGCCTGGCGTATAAACAGTCGGGGGACGTTTCGCTCGTCCCCCTGAATTCCTGACATTGCGCTGAACCGCGGGATGGGTGATCGCTCCCGACAGCCTTTTCACTTACTTATCCAGTGATGCGCGGTTATTCAGTTCGCTGAGTTCCTCTAGTACCTGGTCGGGATCTTTCGACGGAGGCGGCGCTTCGTTAACCCACGCATCGTATAGCCGCCAGGAGACGGCCAGCAGCACCGGGCCGATAAACAGGCCTATCATGCCAAAGGCGACCAGACCGCCGATAACGCCGGAAAGAATAAGGATCATCGGCAGATCGGCGCCCATACGAATCAGTAACGGGCGGATAAAGCTATCCATGGTGCCCACCACACAACTCCATATCAGCAGTACGGTTCCCCAGGTGGTGTCGCCCGTCCAGTACAGCCAGATAATTGACGGCACCAGAACCAGCAATGGCCCCAGTTGCACCAGACAACTGAAAATCATCACCACGGTGAGCAGCGCGGCGTAGGGAACGCCGCTGACGGCGAGACCAATACCGCCCATGACCGCCTGGACCAGCGCGGTTACTACCACCCCCAGCGCTACGGCGCGGATAGCCTGACCTGCGAGGATCACCGCCGCATCGCCGCGTTTTGCTGCCAGACGCGTGGCAAAGTGGCGGAAACCATAGGCTACCTGTTCGCCGCGCCAGTAGAGCAATGCGCTAAATAGCAGCATCAGTCCGCAGTGAACCAGGAGTTTACCGATATGCGCCGCCTGCCCGACAAACCAGGTGGTGGTGGTGCCGATATAGGGACGAATTTTGCTCATAATCGTCGCGCCCCCCATTTCCAGCAGACTATGCCAGCCGAGATACAACTTATCGCCGACCAGCGGAATAGTGTTCAACCATGCCAAATCCGGCGGGGTAAAGTTGCCGCTGGTAATCACTTTTATTAATGGCGTGCTGTTATCCACCAGGCTGTTGACCAGCAACGCGATGGGGATGACGAACAGCAAAAACAGCAGCAGCGTCATCCCCAGTACGGCCAGGGAGCGTTTGCCTAAAAGCAGGCGTTGCAGGCGCAGGAGCAACGGCCAGGTGGCGATAACCACCGTACCGGCCCAGGCAAACGACAGGATAAATGGCTGCACAATCCACAGGCAGGAAATGATAATCAGGGATAAAAACAGCACCGATAACAGAATTTGCGGTATGTCGCGGGGCTGATGGGGGTTAATCATGGTGAAATTTTACCTTTGCAGTCGCGTCAGGATGCTGACGCAGCGTAATTCCATGTACTGATAATAATATCAATAAGTTTGCGCGCCTGATTTTGCATTTAATTCTGGCGGGCGCATATGAAAAAAATGTGATAAAAAGTTGAGTGCATAACGCAAACGTTTAATTACTTACAACACAACATAGTCGGGCAGGGTCGAGCGTCATGATCCCACAAATTTCTCAGGCGCCAGGTGTCGTTCAACTGGTGCTGAATTTTTTGCAGGTACTGGAGCAACAAGGTTTTACCGGTGATACCGCCACCAGTTACGCCGACAGGCTGACGATGGCGACGGATAACAGTGTATATCAACTGTTGCCGGATGCGATTTTATTTCCCCGTTCCACAGCAGATGTGGCTCTGCTGGCAAGGCTGGCGGCGGAAGAGCGTTTTAAAACGCTGGTTTTTACCCCGCGAGGCGGCGGGACCGGGACTAACGGTCAGTCGCTGAATGCCGGCATTATTGTCGATATGTCCCGCTATATGAACCGCATTATCGAAATCAACCCGGAAGAGGGATGGGTGCGGGTGGAAGCCGGGGTTATTAAAGACCAGCTTAATCAATATCTCAAGCCGTATGGCTACTTTTTCGCCCCGGAGTTGTCCACCAGTAATCGCGCCACCCTTGGTGGAATGATTAATACCGACGCCTCCGGGCAGGGTTCGCTGGTCTACGGTAAAACGTCCGACCATGTACTGGGCGTGCGTTCGGTGCTGATGGGCGGCGACATTCTCGATACGCATCCGATTCCCGTGGCGCTGGCAGAAACGCTGGGCGAAGAACAGTCGGCGATCGGGCGTATTTACCGCACGGTCTATCAGCGCTGCAAAACGCAGCGGCAGTTGGTTATCGACAAATTTCCTAAGCTTAACCGCTTTCTCACCGGGTACGATCTGCGCCACGTTTTTAATGATGAGATGAGCGAATTTGACCTGACGCGCATTTTGACCGGTTCAGAAGGGACGCTGGCGTTTATCACCGAAGCGCGGCTGGATATTACGCGCCTGCCGAAGGTGCGCCGCCTGGTTAATATTAAATACGATTCATTTAATTCCGCCCTGCGCAACGCGCCGTTTATGGTCGAGGCGAAGGCGCTCTCGGTGGAAACCGTTGACTCAAAAGTCCTTAATCTGGCGCGGGAGGATATTGTCTGGCATTCGGTTAGCGAACTGATCGCCGATGTCCCGGATAAAGAGATGCTGGGGCTGAATATTGTCGAGTTCGCCGGTGATGACGGCGAGCTGATTGACAATCAAGTCGCGACGCTGTGCCAGCGCCTGGATGAACTGATGTCGCGTAACGAGGCTGGCGTTATCGGCTGGCAGGTTTGTAGCGAACTGGACGGCATTGAGCGTATCTACGCAATGCGTAAAAAAGCGGTCGGGCTGCTCGGTAATGCCAAAGGGGCCGCTAAACCGATACCTTTTGCGGAAGATACCTGCGTGCCGCCGGAACATCTGGCCGATTATATTGTGGAATTTCGCGCGCTGCTGGACGGACATGGTCTGAGCTACGGTATGTTCGGTCATGTTGATGCCGGGGTGCTGCATGTGCGCCCGGCGCTGGATATGTGCGACCCGCAGCAAGAGATGCTAATGAAGCGGATCTCCGATGATGTCGTGGCGTTAACCGCAAAATATGGCGGTCTGTTGTGGGGCGAACACGGCAAAGGGTTCCGCGCCGAGTATAGTCCGGCGTTCTTTGGTGAAGCGCTGTTTGGCGAACTGCGTAAAATTAAAGCTGCGTTTGACCCGGATAACCGGCTGAACCCGGGGAAAATTTGCCCTCCCGAAGGCGTTGATGCGCCGATGATGAAAGTGGATGCGGTTAAACGCGGGACTTTCGATCGCCAGATCCCGATTGCGGTGCGTAGTGCATGGCGCGGCGCGATGGAGTGTAACGGCAACGGCCTGTGCTTTAACTTTGACGCAAAAAGCCCCATGTGTCCTTCGATGAAGGTGAGTAACCATCGTATCCATTCGCCGAAAGGCCGTGCAACGTTGGTGCGCGAGTGGCTGCGCCTGCTGGCGGATCGGGGCATCGACCCTAATCAGCTGGAAAAAGATCTGCCGGAAAAACGCGCGAGTTTGCGTACCCTGGTGGCGCGTACCCGCAATAGCTGGCATGCGCGTAAAGGGGAGTATGATTTCTCCCATGAAGTCAAAGAAGCGATGTCCGGCTGCCTGGCCTGTAAAGCCTGCTCGACCCAGTGCCCGATCAAAATTGACGTGCCGGAGTTTCGCTCGCGCTTCCTGCAGCTCTACCATAGCCGCTATCTGCGCCCGGTTCGCGACCATCTGGTGGCGACTGTTGAATCCTACGCCCCGCTGATGGCGCATGCGCCGAAGACGTTTAACTTTTTTATTAATCAGCCGTGGATGCGTAAGCTGTCGGAAAAGCATATTGGTATGGTGGATCTACCGCTGCTCTCCACGCCTTCGCTGAAACAGCAAATGGTCGGCCACCGCTCGGCGAACACCACCCTGGAACAGCTGGAAGCGCTGAGTCCTGAGCAGAAAGCGAAAAGGGTGCTGGTGGTCCAGGATCCGTTTACCAGCTACTATGATGCGCAGGTGGTGGCTGATTTCATGCGTCTGGTCGAAAAGGTCGGCTATCAGCCGGTGTTGTTGCCGTTTTCTCCGAATGGCAAGGCGCAGCATATTAAAGGCTTCCTGACGCGATTCGCGCGCACCGCGCAGAAAACCGCCGATTTCCTCAACCGTGTGGCCCGTCTCGGTATGCCGATGGTGGGCGTCGATCCGGCACTGGTGCTCTGCTATCGCGATGAATACAACCAGGTACTGGGTGATAAGCGAGGCGATTTCCGCGTGATGCTGGTACACGAATGGTTGCCGCAGGCGTTAACGGAAACCATCGCGCAGGATAAAGGCGGCGAGGCGTGGTATCTGTTTGGTCACTGTACCGAAGTGACGGCGCTGCCCGCATCGACGAAACAGTGGGCGGATATTTTCGCGCGTTTCGGCGCGAAGCTGGAGAACGTGAATGTCGGCTGTTGCGGCATGGCCGGGACTTACGGCCATGAAGTGAAGAATCATGCTAATTCGCTGGCCATCTACGCGCTCTCCTGGCAGCAGGCAATGCAGCGATTACCGCGCAACCGTTGCCTGGCCACCGGCTACTCCTGTCGTAGTCAGGTGAAGCGTATTGAAGGCAGTGGCGTTCGTCATCCGCTGCAGGCGCTGCTGGAGATCATCGGATGATCTGGCGGCGTCAGAGCAGCCTGGAGCAGCTGAATGCGATGAGGGACGGGAACATGCTCGGCTTGCTGGATATTCGCTTTGAGACGCTGACTGAGAATACCCTTGAGGCCAGCATGCCGGTAGATGAGCGTACTCATCAGCCCTTTGGCTTATTGCACGGCGGCGCATCGGTGGTATTAGCTGAAACGCTAGGCTCAGTCGCTGGCTATTTGTGCTGTGAAGGTGAACAGAAAGTCGTGGGTCTGGAGGTGAATGCCAACCACATTCGCGCGGTGCGCAGCGGCAGGGTTCGCGGCGTGTGCCGGGCGCTGCATATTGGCTCCCGTCACCAGGTCTGGCAAATCGATATTTCTGATGCGCAGGGGCGCCTCTGTTGTTCATCGCGACTGACAACGGCGGTGATATAAAGTGACTGAGAAGGGGGATCTTTCCCCCTGAGGCTGATGGCAAACCGGTTTAGATAGTGTGCCTGCATTTCCGCCGGATGGCGTCTGCGCCTTATCCGGCCTACAAAATTAATAATATCCGTATGTTCTGGTTTTTTCGTCGGCCCGCGCAAGTGCTGCCGGGCAATGGCTGAAAAACGCACTTTGTCAGCCATCTGAGGGGGAATTTCCCCCGATCGTTTCCCCTTCCCGGGCCTGCCTGTTCAAACGGTTAACCGTGTTGTGCGGCGACTCGAATTATTCAGCGGATATACCCATGTTCTTATCAGGAATTAATCAGTAGATAATTTGTCCTTTGCGGTTTATTTGATTTCTCTCGTTCTGCTGTCTTTAGACCATTATCTTCCAGATGACAAGGTGTTGTCGGTGAAATATAAATTTATTAATCCCTCTTCATATTTATGCTAAGCTCTTAAATACGAGAGATTTACAAGGTAACAAGAGGACGGAGTTAGCTATGGGTATCATTTCATGGATCATTTTTGGTCTTATCGCCGGTATTTTGGCCAAGTGGATTATGCCGGGGAAAGACGGCGGCGGATTTATCGTTACTGTAATTCTCGGCGTCATCGGTGCGGTTGTCGGGGGCTGGATTAGTACCTTCTTCGGATTTGGTAAGGTCGATGGCTTTAATTTCGGCAGCTTTGTCGTGGCGGTGATCGGCGCACTGGTTGTGCTGTTTATCTACCGGAAAATTAAGAGCTAATTCTGCCTGCGCGCAACGTGTGCTATAAAATAAAAAGCTGCCAGTTTTGCTGGCAGCTTTTTTAATATCTGTAGATAACCGATGGCCTATTCGACACAGGTAAATCCACAGCGAAAATATGGGCTTATGCACCCGGGATATCAGGCACGGGAACCACTTCCACGCGGACTTCGTAATGTTTGGCTTTGTTTGCCGGAATAAGCGGCGTGAGTTTATTGATCGTTTCCACCGGATTATCCGTTGCTACCGTTGCGGAGAATATTACCGGCTTTTTCGGTGGAAAAGGGGGAAATGGCATTGGGCCGTGTCCCTGAGCCAGTTCAAATGGCGGATGCCCTGCATTGACGTCTGCCGGTGTCGGGGCTTCGGTTTTATCTGCAGCAAACGCGCTGGCGGCGGTGATCGAAACAAGGGTGAACAGTGCAATAAGCGTTTTATTCATTTCAGGTACCTCGTAAGTTTGTGAATGAAGCTTAGAGGCCTGGCTTTTGGCAAGCAATCCCCGGGCGGGTGAATCCTATGAATCTTCATATTTTATCACGAATGTGAAGGCCTGGCCGACGACGACGAGGCTCACAATTTTGGCGAGGAAGGGGTTAATCGAGCAAAACGCTTATAATTAACAATATAGCCATACACATCGACATAACGTCTGTTTCAATATCCATAATCCAGTACTACATACCTTCCTGATAATTTGCATTGCGACATTGCATTCAAAAATGAAAAAAATTTGACGAAATATTGTACACGAGTCGGATGGCAGTATAGAAATCTTTCTGCATTTTTTTCTCACGAAGGTTAGCGAGATCCACAGGCCGAATATCTCAGGCGGTGCCGCGCCATCGTGTGTGCCGCCGTCGTCTATTGGGCTGCGCGGCAACATCGTGGGCAGGCATATCGGCGATTTATCCAGCCGGGTCGACGCCGCAGTCTGTGCGGCGTCACTCCGCGAAGCGAACAACGGGTTTCGTCGCAAGGCGTGAAAATATCTACCGGGAGGGTGCCACGCCAGTCAGCTGTTTCATAACCGCGATAAACTCTGCGGTAATTTTATCTTCATGAGCATGTCGACCATCTTCAATAACCCAGCGACCCCCGGTCATGACATTTTTAATTGGATTGGCAGAACAGGCAAATATCCAGCGATTCAGAATTTCGCGATCGCTGGCGGTGGCGAGAAACGGGTCGTGACCGTTAAGTTCCAGCATATCTGCGCGCTCACCTGCGGCAATCAGTCCGACGGGTTGCCCAAGAGCCTGGCGTCCGCCATTTAACGCCTCCTGATACAGTACATTGGCGATATAGGGTTCGTTTGCGGTATGAAGAAGATTGCGCCGCCGGTGGTTCAGTCGTTGGCCGTATTCAAACCAGCGTAAATCCTCAGCGACATTGACCGAGATATGGCTGTCGGAACCTATTCCCCAGTTGCCTTGATGCGCTAAATAATCCTGCCCCGGGAAAATACCGTCGCCCAGGTTGGCCTCCGTGGTCAGACACAGGCCCGCGACAGCGCCGGAGTGCGCAATCTGTCGGGTTTCCTCGGTTGTCAGATGGGTGGCATGGATAAGACACCAGCGCTCATCTACCGGCATATGGCGGTAGAGCCACTCCACCGGGCGCAGACCAGACCATGCGACGCAATCGTCCACCTCTTTTTGCTGCTCGGCAATATGAATGTGGACGGGCTGCTTATGCGATCTGGCGGCAAGTACAATACGCATCTGCTCCTCGGTAACCGCACGCAGGGAATGAAAGCACAGGCCGCTGCGCTGCATCGGTTCGTCGGCAAGTTGTGCGGTAATGGCATCGTAGATCGCCAGATAGCGATCGGTAGTGTTGATAAAGCGCGCCTGTCCGGCGGAGGCAGGTTGGCCGCCAAAGCCGGAGTAAGAGTAGAGTACCGGCAGTAGGGTCAGACCGACACCCGCCGTTTTTGCCGCCTGCGAAATGCGTAATGCCAGTTCCGCTGGCTGCGCGTAAGGTTTACCTCCCCGATCATGGTGCAGATAGTGGAACTCCGCCACTGAGGTATAACCTGCTTTTAGCATTTCGATGTACAGATAGCTGGCGATCGTTTCGAGTTGTTGGGGGGTGATTTTATCAACCAGCCGATACATCAATTCTCGCCAGGTCCAGAAGCTATCGGCGGGATTGCCGACCACTTCAGTAAGGCCGGCCATCGCGCGTTGAAACGCGTGAGAGTGGAGATTAGGCATACCCGGCACGAGCAAGCCGTTAAGCCTGATGCTATGCTCATCCGCGACAGTGTTGCTCTCCACTGAGGTAATGATGCCCTGGGCGGAGACGCTTATTTTGACATTGTTTTCCCAGCCCTGCGGCAGAAGCGCTTTCGCCGCAAAATATACCGCCATATTTCCACTCCGGTTTGATGATGATTAAATGTATATACATGTTTATATATATACATCCAATAGTGCATAGAGTAAACTTTAATAGTCATCAGGGGAGGAAACAGTTATGGCACAAAACGATGTGTGTAAAGTTGTCGTGGGTGAGGAATGCCTGGATCAACCAGCCCCTTTCTATGAAAGGGTAAAAAATATGATCAAAACCAATATCCATAGTGGTGTCTGGCCGGTGAACTTCCGGGTGCCTTCCGAGAGTGAACTGGTTAGCCAGTTCGGCTACAGTCGCATGACCATCAACCGGGCGCTGCGGGAATTGACCGCCGAAGGGTTACTGGTCCGTATGCAGGGCGTCGGAACGTTTGTGGCGGAGGTGCGCGGGCAGTCGGCGCTGCTGGATATAAATAATATCGCCGATGAGATAGCCAGCCGCGGCCATCGCCATCACGCACGCGTCCTGGAGTTGACCCAGTTACAGGCCGATACTCAGCAAACGCTGCTGCTTAATCTCCCCATGGGCAGTCGTTTGTTTCACTCCTTGATTTGCCATTACGAAAATGGCGTGCCGATCATGCTGGAAGATCGGTTGGTCAATGCGTTGATCGCCCCGGACTATCTGCAACAGGACTTTACCCGTATCACGCCAAATGCCTATCTTTCCTCGATTGCACCTATCGTGGAAGGGGAGCATATCATTGAAGCGGTAAATGTCAGTCGGGTTGAGTGTGCCTACCTGGAAATTAATGAGCACACGCCGTGCCTGCAGGTTAACCGCCGTACCTGGACCGGACGGCAGGATAAAAAAATCGTTACCAGCGTACGTCTGGTCTACCCAGGATCGCGCTACCGTCTGGAAGGGAGTATGCGTAAATGATCCGCCATCTGCCCCATGCGCAATATACTGAGATGCGATGGAAAAACGGGCAGGGGATCACCCGTGAAGTGTTGCGTTACCCTTCCTGCGAACAGTATGCCTGGCGAATATCTCTCGCCACGATCCGTAATGATGGGCCTTTTTCCCGCTTTCCCGGTTATTTGAGAAATATCAGCGTGCTGGAAGGGGGCGGGATGTATCTGACGATCGACGGTCAGCAAAGCGCGTTTATTCCGCCATTTCAGGCGACCGATTTTCGTGGCGATAGCGATGTTTCCTGTCAGATCAGCGGTGGCCCGTTGCTCGATTTTAACGTTATCTATGATGCCGCCACGGTACGGGCGGCGGTGCGTTGGGTCGATGGCGGAGAATGGGCACATCATACAGGGGCATTGCTGCTGTTTAATGCTGGCGATACGCTGGATATTCGGGTCGGCGAACACTGTCATTGTCTGCACCATTACGACAGCCTGCTGATTGACGCACCCGCAACGGTGATTCTGGCGAGGAGCGCCAAAAATCGCGTGGCGAGTGTCACGCTTAGCCCTTTGCCAGTAAGCGCTTAGCGCCCGGTAAATTGCGGCGTTTGCTTGTTTTTAAACGCCGTCATCCCGATGGCCCGATCGTCGCTATCCGCAATCAACGCCGAGAGCGCCCGCTCATATGCGATCCCGGCGCTAAGGGGCATTTCATAGCTGGCATTGACCGCTTTCTTAATCATCTGCACCGCCAGCGGCGCTGCCCGGGCAATCTGTTTTGCCACCGTCAGCGCGTGGATTTCCGACTCTCCGGCGTTGACCCGTTGGCTGATTAAGCCAGCCTGGTGCGCCTCTTCTGCGCTAATACGTCTGCCGGTCAGCAGCATCTCCATCGCCAGCGATTTTCCTACCGCGCGAACCAGCCGCTGAGTTCCGCCAGCGCCAGGAATAATGCCGATCTGGCTCTCCGGTAAAGCAAATTTCGCGGTGTCATCGGCAATGATAATATCGCACAGCAACGCCAGTTCCAGACCACCACCGAGCACATAGCCGGATACGGCGGCAATAAGGGGTTTTTCGATGCAGGCGATCTGGTCCCATTTTTCACTAAAACCGCTGCGCCATAGCGTGGTGGCCGATGCAGCCGCCAGGGTGCCGATATCCGCGCCAGCAGAAAACGCGCGCGGCGCGCCTGATAGCACTATCGCCCTTACTTCAGGTTGCTGATCGAGTGTTTTTAGCGTGCTCAGCAGGGCGTCGAGCATCCCGGCGGTGAGGGCGTTATATTTTTCCGCGCGGTTCAGGGTCACAATAGCAACCGCCTCTTCATAGCGACAGAGAATTTCACTCATTTTCCACGCTCCTTGACGCGAGGCTATTCACCAGCGCATCACGCTGCCGCATGGCGTCCATCGCACTCTCTCCGGGCCATGAATAAAACCCCGCGCCGCTTTTGACGCCCAGCTTACCGGCGGAGATCGTTTCGTTTAGCCAGTCCGGTAGCGTGCTGCTGTTATCCAGCGCAGGCAACAGCAGCGCGGCAACTTTCTCTACCGTATCCAGCCCAGCGAAATCCATGAGCTTCATGGGCCCCATTGCCGCCCAGCGGGGGGCCAGCGTGCGTTGTACCGCCCGGTCTACATCTTCAATCGAACCGATACCCGCGCTAACCAGATACAGTGCTTCACGCAGCATGGCGTACTGTAATCGGTTGATAATAAACCCAGGAATATCCTGATTGACGGTGATGGTCTCTTTGCCAAGATGCTGACAAATTTCCCGTATCCGCTGACAAATGTGTTCGCTGGTTTTTTCGCCCCGCACAATCTCAATCATTGGCATAATATCCGCAGGGTTAAACCAGTGCATGCCAATCAGCCGCGAAGGGTCGCGTAGCGCGGATGCCAGCAAGGTAATAGAGATGCTGGACGTATTTGTGGTCAACAGGCAATCTGCGGAAATCTGTTGTTCAATGGTTTGCAGCAAGCTTTGTTTCAGCGACGTATCTTCGGCGATGTTTTCTGAAACGATATCGGCCTCCGCAAGGCAGGTTTCCAGCTGGCTACTGTAGTGAATCGAGGTCGTCACGCCCAGAGACTCAATTAGCGAGCGCGCCGTTTGCAGCGTGTGCGCCGAGCGTGACCACAGATGGACATGATACCCTGCGCGCGCCATGACCGCGGCGATACGCGCCCCCATGGTTCCCGCGCCAATGACCGCCACGTTTTTAATGACTGGCATATTTCTCTCCGCTGGTTAAATTACGCCCTGCGTGTGCAGTTGCGCTAAGGTTGCGTCATCCATACCGAGAATGTCGCGCAAAACGGCATGCGTATGTTCCCCGAGCAGGGGGGGCAGTAACGCGGGTTCCCCGCTGGCGCCGCTCATCTTGACCGGTTGCGGGACAATCGCAATATTTCCGGCCTGGGGGTGTTCAACCTGTTTGACCAGTTGGCGTTGCCGGGCATAGTCGCTGGCGAGGATCTGATCCAGCCGGAGTACCGGGGAAGCCGGTACTCCGGCGATATCCAGTATGGCCTGCGCCTGGCTGATGGTTTTCGTCGCCAGCCAGCATTCGATGACTTCCCGTAATTCCTGCTGATGAGCCAGGCGCTGAGGATCGCTGGCGAAGCGGGTATCGTCCATTAATGCGGGGTATTCCATCGCTTCAGCAAGCTGGCGAAAGAGTTTATCGTTGGCGACGGCAATCACAATATATCCATCCTGTGCGCGATAGCTGTCCATTGGCGCGCTGATCGGATGAGCGTTACCCAGCCTGCCAGCAGCGGGTTGCCCGCCAATCCACTGGATTAATGACACCATTTGTAATGTAACCATGGTGTCAAGCATCGATACATCCAGGTGCTGGCCTTTACCGTTGATACCGCGCTGCAATAATGCCGCCAGCACTGCCCAACTGCCGTACAAACCGGCGACCACATCGCCGATGGCATCGCCTACGCGTGTCGGCTCGCCATCCGCCCAGCCGGTAACCTGCATGATGCCGCCAATTGCCTGAATAATATGATCATAGGCGGGTTTGTGCGCAAGCGGCCCTTGTTGGCCAAAACCGGAAATACTGACGTACACCAGCCGCGGGTTTATCGCCTGCAGCGTCGGGTAATCAATGCCAAGGCGCGCGGTAACGCCGGGGCGAAAGTTCTCGACCAGCACGTCGGCGCTGGCCACAAGTTGTTTCAGGATCGCCAGCCCCTGTGGGTTTTTCAGATTTAGCGTGACGCTTTTTTTGCCATGATTGAGTTGCATAAAGTAGCTGCTTTCGCCGCCAATATGCGGTGTGAAGTGGCGGGAATCATCACCACTGCCAGGCATCTCAATCTTGATCACTTCCGCGCCGAGATCGTTGAGCAGTGAAGCGCACCACGGTCCGGCCAGCACGCGGGATAAATCGAGCACCCGTATACCATGCAGCGCTTGTAATGCTTCAGTCATCGTGTTTCTCCTCAAACAGGGCGCGTAACTGGTGGCTCAGTACACCGCTGGCAATCAGATCGCGCACTGCGTGCATATCCGGATAGAGCGCGGTATCACGTTGGCGAAATTCCACTATCTGGCGAACCTGTGACAGCGTCAGTTCTGTCCCGACCGAGGCACGTAACGGCCGATGAAATTCAATGGCCTGGCAGGCGCACAGCAATTCAATGGCCACTATATCCCGCGCGTTTTCGACAGCTTTTACGGCCTTACGGGCGGATGAGACGCCCATACTGATATGATCCTCTTGTCCGGCGCAGGTAGAGACGGTATGTACGCTGGCAGGCGCGGCAAGACTGCGGTTATCCCCGGCCAGCGCGGCGGCGACATAGGGTGGGATCATCATGCCGGAATTCGGGCCGCTCGCGCCGATCAGGAAAGCGGGCAGACCGCTGAGATGCACGTTCGTAATACGGTCGGAACGTGCCTGTGAAGCGGTGCTGATTTGAGCAATGGAGACGGCCAGCGCATCCAGGGCGAGCGCCAGGGGGGCGCCATGGCCATTGCCCCCCGGGAGAACAACTAATTCATTGTTTTCAATTAAAAATACCGGGTTGTCGGTCACGGCGTTGAGTTCGGTGGTCACAATTTGTCGGCAGTGGGCCAGTTGATCGCGCACCGCGCCGTGGATTTGGGGAATGCAGCGCAGACTAAGCGCATCCTGTACTCTGTGATCGCGATAGTGCGTAAGGATTTCGCTGTCACGCAGCAGACAACGCAAAATACGCGCGGTTTCCTGTTGTCCATCATGCGGGCGCAGGGCGTGCAATCGGGCATCATAGCCGCGGGTATTGCCTTTCATGGCTTCCAGACACATCCCGCCAGCCATATCAGCCACCGGCAGCAGTTGTTCAAAATCACCGATGGCCAGACAACCCAGGGCGGTAATTTCATAGGTTCCGCTGATTAACGCATGACCTTCACGAGGGCCCGGGGTATACGCAGCGATCCCCGCTCTGTCCAGAGCCTGACTGGACGGCAACAGTTGTCCCTGATACCAGCATTTTCCTTCACCGAACACCGACAGTCCGATATGGGCTGTGGCGATCAGATAACCCACCGAGCCGCCTGCGGGCGACCACGGGGTAACATGCTGGTTTAGCATCTGGCACATGCGGCGCGCCAGCTCGGCGCTGACGCCGCTATATCCCTGTAACAGGGATTTCAGCATCACCGCCATCAGGGCGCGGACCTCTCGCGCTGAAAGATCCGGTCCCATGCCGCAGGCATGGCTGCGCAGCATGTTCATTTGCATCTGACCAATTTGATCTGCGGATAGACGTTCGGTCACCAGGTCTCCCACACCTGTCGTCAGACCGTAAATCACCTTACCATCGGCAATCGCTTTGTGGATAAAACGGCTCACATTATCCATATGGGCCAGCGCGTCAGGCTCCAGTATAACTGGTGCTCCGTCGGCGATGCGTACCAGCTCTTCGATGGTGGTACGGGTTCTGCCTAATATCACGGCATCCCGTGGTTGTGCGGGAGAAGAGAGATGTGTCGTCATCAGCAAACCATTCCTTACTTACTTGTTAAGGCCGTGTTTCACCAGCCACTGATGCGCAACGTCATCAATGTTGGTGAATTCCGCGAGCTGTTCATTCATGGCGATCAGGTCTTTGGTGGTCAGTTGCGCCGAAATCTTATTCAACGTACTTTCGATTTCCGGGGTCAGCGTGTTGCTGGCGACAATCGGTACGATATTCTGCGCGGCAAATAAGTTTTTCGGATCGCCCAGCGCAACAAAGTGATCTTTCTGGATTTCTGGCGCGGTGGAGGTTAAATCAGCCACCTGAATCTGGTTGTTTTTCAGCGCGTTGATTGTCAGCGGTCCCGCGACATCCAGCACTTTAAAGCTTTTGAAATTCAGCCCGTACACATCACGCAGACCCGGAACGCCTTCATGACGTGTTTTCCACTCCGCGGGGCCGCCGAGCACCAGTTTGCCAGCGATCGGTTTCAGGTCATCAATCGTTTTCAGGTTGTATTTGTCCGCTGTTTTCCGGGTTACGACCAACACATCGCTGTCTTGCGCCATTGAGATATTAAGCATCTTCACGTTCTTCGGCAGTTTGCCCGCCAGCGCTGTTGCCACATCTTCTGGGCTGTGGGCCTGGTTGCTGGCATCCAGGTAGCTCAGCAGCGCGCCGCTATATTCCGGGATAACGTTGATCGAACCATCCAGCAATGCCGGGATATAAACTTCACGGCTACCGATATTGAGTTTTTTCTCGACCGGAATATGTTTCGCTTCCAGCGCGCCAGCGTAAATCGTTGCCAGCAGTTGGCTCTCAGGGAAATCGGCCGATCCGATAATCACTTTTGTGCTCGTCGTGGGCGCTGCCCAGACAGAAGAGGCGACAGATAAGATGGCGGCACTGAACAGCGTCAAATAGCGTTTTTTGATATTCATCGTATTAACCTTCTGGAGTTAAAGGGCAGGACATCACATGTTTTTGGTGCGTCGGGAAAGTCCCGGCGAGACGATCATTTTCTCGGAAAGCGAGAAAATAAAATCAATGAGCAGAGCCAGCAGCGCGACAAGCACGGCGCCTGCGGTCATCTGGGCAAAATCGTTTGCCGCCCGGCCATCAATAATCAACCGTCCCAGCCCGCCCAGCGAAACATAAGCGGCAATTGTGGCGGTTGAGATGATTTGCAGGGTGGCGCTACGAATACCTGAAATAATCAGCGGCGTGGCGCAGGGCAGTTCCACCTGCATTAACACCTGCAATGGCGTCAGGCCGATCCCGCTGGCCGCATCGTGGACGCTGGGATCAACAGAACGAATCCCGGCATGTACCCCCAATGCCACTGGCGGCAGCGCCAGCACCACCAGCACGACAATGCAGGGCAGCACGAAAGCCATATCCGATTCGAACCAGCTCGACATCAGGATCACCAGTAAAATAATCAGGCCAAACGAGGGCAGGGAACGTAACGCGTTTGTGGCGCCGATAAGCAGTGCTTCGCCTTTGCCTGTGTGGCCGGTGTAACAACCAACCGGGAAAGCGATAGCTATGGCAATAACCAGCGCCACTGCGCTATAGGCGATATGCTGTAACAGTAAAGGGATGATGCCGTCATCGCCGTACCAGTGGCTGAGATTGAAAAACCATTCAGACATACATCATCCTCTTTTCGGTTGCCAACGGCTTAACGCGCGGGTGCCCGCGACCACCAGGCAATCCAGTACAAACGCCAGCACAATACACAGCACGATGCCCGCGATGATTGGGGTAAGAAACTGCAGCTGGAATCCCTGGGTGAACAGTGAACCGAGCTGTGGGGTGCCAATCAGCGCGGCGACGGAGACAATACTGACGTTGGACACGACCGCAACGCGCATTCCTGAACCAATAACCGGTACGGCCAGCGGCAGATCGATCTGGAAAAACTGCTGTATCGGTTTGTAACCCAAAGCGCATGCCGATTGCCGGGTGTCGGTGGAGACGGAATCCAGACCGTCACAGACCGTGCGCACCAGGAGGGCGAAGCTATAAATAGTCAGCGCCACCACCACGTTTATCGGGTCGAGGATTTGTGTGTTTAATATGGCCGGTAGCAGCACAAACAGGGCCAGGGACGGAATGGTATAAAGTAAGCCAAAGAGATTGAGAATAACGCTTTTTGCTTTTGGCACGCTATATACCGCCCAGCCTGCGGGAATGGCCAACAACAGGCCAATCACAATCGGCGTAATGGATAAATAGCTGTGCCAGATCAACAAATTAAGAATATTTTCTCTTTGCCCCCACAACCAGTCAAATCTCATGATTCCTCCTGGGTCATTGACTTACAGGCATCCAGAACATGCTCCAGCGCCAGTGTTCCGACCGGCGCGTGCCGGGCGTCAACCACAACGGCGCGATGACAGGGCGAGCTCAAAGCCGAATCGAGCAATTGACGCAGCGTTCCCCCTTGCGGGAAGAAGGTGGCGCCAAGGTTGATGGTTTCCGGGGTAATCGCCCCAACCGGCTGATGGGTGTCAAACCAGCCGCAGGCTTTGCCATTATGGGTCACCAGCAGCCAGCGCTGAGGGGCGATATTGCACGCCTGAGCATGGGAGGCGCCCATTTCCACGGTAGGTTCCGGGCGGATACCGGACAGCGGGCCAGAGCTGTGGAAGCTCAGTTTGCGATAGCCGCGGTCGCGGCCAATAAAGTCAGCGACAAATTCACTTTGTGGCGCGTTGAGTAATTCCCCTGGGGTTGCCAGCTGTGCCAGTTTACCGCCGGGCTTGAGAACCGCGACCCGATCGCCCAGCTTCATGGCTTCATCAATATCGTGAGTGACCATGATAATGGTCTTACTCACTTCTTTCTGGATGCGCAGGAATTCTTCCTGTAATTGCTCACGGACTACCGGATCGACGGCGCTGAAAGGCTCGTCCATTAACATAAACTCGGGATCAGAAGCCAGCGCTCGCGCCACGCCGACACGTTGCTGCTGGCCGCCGGATAATTGCCACGGGTATCTTTTCGCCAGTTGCGGCGCCAGACCCACCACTTCCAGTAGTTCCGCGGCTCTGGCTCTGGCCTTACTTTTCGTCATGCCGTTAAGAATCGCGGTAGTGGCAATGTTATCGATGATATTTTTATGCGGGAACAGCCCGGCGTTTTGAATCACATAACCAATTCGCCGACGCAGGTGCACAACATCCATCTGAGCGGTGGTTTCACCATTGAGCAGGATGGTGCCGGAAGAGGGTTCAACCAGCCGGTTGATCATCCGTAGCGACGTGGTTTTCCCGCACCCGGATGGTCCCACCAGGACAGTAATTTTACCGCCTGGCGCAACCAGACTCAGACCGTCCACCACTACCGTGCCATCGTCGTAATGCTTGGTCACATTATTAAAAGTAATCATCGTCACGCCTTATGGTTTCTTCCTGCCGACAGGTAAAAACGGCAGTGTAAAGTCATTTATGTATATCCTTGTATGTACAACTAGCAAACCCTGTGCCATTCACTCGGTTATCATTTTGTTAATTAATTAATTTGTTGAATAACAATAATTTTTTTATTTTTTTATAAAAATAGAGAATGAATCCTCTACCATAAGCGGTATGAAATGCGCGCTATAGCTGTATTGCGATGTTAAATTTCTGTTTTATTGCACTTATATGGTGCGAATTATTGATTTATTTGCACTATATTGATGCTTTAATGGCGGATTATTACGGTGTTATATTATCCCTCTCATTCTTTATTTGTTTATCTAATTGTTTTTAATCAATAAAAAAATAAATCCCACTTTGGCATCATATGTGCTTATCATGTATATACAAGAGTATTGAAAAAGGCATTCGCGTTTTTCAGTGGACATCTTTCCTGATTCAATGAAGACAAAAGGTGAAGCGCATGAGCAGTGAATTTTCCCGTTATCGTGATGTTGAAATCAGAGCACCACGCGGTACCACATTGAATGCCAAAAGTTGGTTGACCGAGGCGCCATTGCGGATGTTGATGAACAACCTGGATCCCGAAGTCGCGGAAAATCCCAAAGAACTGGTGGTGTACGGTGGTATCGGGCGGGCTGCCCGCAATTGGGAGTGTTATGACAAGATCATTGAGACGTTGAAACAGCTCAATGATGATGAAACGCTGTTGATTCAGTCCGGTAAGCCTGCAGGCGTTTTCAGAACTCACACCAACGCACCGCGGGTGCTGATCGCCAACTCAAATCTGGTGCCGCACTGGGCAAACTGGGAGCACTTCAACGAACTGGACGCTAAAGGCCTGGCGATGTACGGGCAAATGACGGCAGGGTCGTGGATTTATATCGGCAGTCAGGGCATCGTTCAGGGGACGTATGAAACCTTTGTTGAAGCGGGACGTCAGCACTACAACGGCTCGTTGAGTGGCCGCTGGGTACTGACCGCCGGACTCGGCGGGATGGGCGGCGCACAGCCGCTGGCGGCAACCCTCGCGGGAGCCTGCTCGCTGAATATTGAGTGCCAGCAGTCACGTATCGATTTTCGTTTGCGTACTGGCTATGTGGATGAACAAGCCAGTGATATTGATGATGCTCTGGAGCGCATCAAACGTTATACCGATGCCGGGAAGGCGATCTCTGTCGCCCTGCATGGCAATGCGGCGGAAGTGTTACCCGAACTGGTGAAACGCGGCGTGCGTCCGGATATTGTCACTGACCAGACCAGCGCCCACGATCCGCTGAATGGCTATCTGCCCGCAGGCTGGCGCTGGGAAACCTATCGCGAGCGTGCAGTCACTGAACCGGCTGTGGTCATTCAGGCGGCAAAAGCCTCGATGGCTGAACATGTTAAAGCGATGCTCGCCTTCCAGCAGCAAGGCATTCCTGTTTTCGATTATGGGAATAATATTCGCCAGATGGCGAAAGAGATGGGCGTGAGCAATGCTTTTGATTTTCCGGGCTTTGTACCTGCTTATATTCGGCCTTTATTCTGCCGGGGCATCGGCCCGTTCCGCTGGGTGGCGCTCTCTGGCGACCCGCAAGATATTTATCGCACGGATGAAAAAGTCAAAGAACTGATTGCCGATGATAGCCATCTGCATCGCTGGCTGGATATGGCGAAAGAACGCATCAGTTTCCAGGGGTTACCGGCGCGTATTTGCTGGGTTGGTCTGGGACAGCGCGCCCGTCTGGGGCTGGCGTTTAACGAAATGGTACGCAATGGTGACGTTTCCGCACCGATCGTTATCGGGCGCGATCACCTTGACTCTGGCTCCGTTGCCAGCCCTAACCGCGAAACTGAAGCGATGAAAGATGGTTCTGACGCCGTATCAGACTGGCCTCTGCTTAACGCGCTGTTGAACACCGCCAGCGGCGCGACCTGGGTTTCGCTGCACCACGGCGGCGGCGTGGGGATGGGGTTCTCTCAGCACTCCGGCGTGGTCATCGTCTGTGACGGCAGCGATGAAGCGGCAGAACGTATCGTTCGGGTTCTCAGCAATGATCCGGCCACTGGCGTAATGCGCCACGCGGATGCGGGTTACGACATCGCGATTGAATGTGCCCGAGAACAAGGGCTCAACCTGCCAATGATTACGGATTAATTTCCCCGGCGAAGGCGGCGGGCTATGCCGCCGTCTTCGCGCTGACCGGAGCGCAGCCATGAATAATAACAACACAACATACATCGAAACACGTTCTATTGAACCCATCCCCGATAGTGAACGCCACGGCAGTATTTTCAGCCAGTTCACCCTGTGGCTGGGGGCTAACCTGCAAATCACCGCAATGGTCACCGGTGCATTAACCATCGTATTCGGCGGGGATGTTTTCTGGTCGCTGGCGGGTCTGCTGCTGGGTCAGGTTGCCGGCGGGATTGTAATGGCATTACATGCCGCGCAGGGGCCGCAACTGGGGATACCGCAGATGATCAGCAGCCGGGTGCAGTTTGGGGTCTACGGCGCCTGTCTGCCAATTCTGCTGGTTTGCCTGATGTACCTGGGTTTTATCGCCACCGGCGCCGTGCTGTCCGGTCAGGCGATCTCGGCGGTGTTCCATACGTCGGAAACCGGCGGTATTCTGCTTTTTGCCGCCGCTACGCTGGTTATCGCTTATATCGGCTATCGCTTGATCCACCTGTTAGGTAAGCTGGCGAGTCTGGTGGGAATTATCGCGTTTATCTATTTGCTGTGTAAAATCAGCACCTCTTCGGCAATTGGCGACCTGCTGAGTATCCGACCTTTTAGCTGGAGCACGTTTTTGACCGCCACGGGTCTTGCTGCCTCCTGGCAGATCACTTTTGGTCCCTATGTCGCCGATTATTCTCGCTATCTGCCGCGAAGCACTTCGCCCGGAAAAGTATTTTGCGCTGTCGGAAGTGGGTCAGTGATTGGCGCGCAAATCGCCATGACCGTCGGGGTGCTGGCTGCCGCGCTCTCTCAGGGAAAGCTGGTCGGCCATGAAGTGGACTATATTGTTGGCCTGGGGGGTGTCGGCGTGATTGCCACGCTGCTGTATCTGAGTATCGCGTTTGGCAAATTGACCATTAATACCCTGAATGCCTACGGTAGCCTGATGTGTCTGGCGACGGTTTACAGCTGCGGGAAGCAGCGATCGCATGTGAGCCAGCGGGCGCGTCTGCTGGTGCTGGCAGTCATTATCGCCCTGGCGACCGGTGTCGCGATTGTGGGGCAGCACGCTTTCCTGCCGGCGTTTAAATCTTTCCTGTTATTCCTGCTGACCTTCTTTACGCCGTGGAGCGCGGTTAACCTGGTTGATTACTATTTCTTTAACCACCAGACAATAGATCTGGAGGCGCTGAATGATGCGAACGGGAAGTACCAGGCGTGGAACGCGACGGGAATTGGGGTTTATCTTTTTGGCGTGGCGGTACAGACACCATTTATTGATAGCGGGTTCTATTCCGGCCCGTTTGTGAAAATGCTTGGCGGTATTGATATCTCGTGGATAGTCGGGCTGGCGCTGCCCGCGACGCTCTACTACATCCTGCGCAAAGTTCAGTCCGCCCCGGCGGCGGCCGACACCGCCATCAGCCGTTAAGGAGAACGTTATGTATACTCTTTGGCACCATTGCCGTATTGCCACCATGGCTGGCGGTCATTATCAGTTGCTTGACGATGGCGCGATGCTGACGCATGACGCGGAGATTTTCTGGGTTGGCAATCGGGAAGATCGGCCTGATGTTCCCGTCGCGCAGCGGATTGATTTACAGGGGCGGGTGGTGACGCCGGGCATGGTCGATTGTCACAGTCATGCGGTCTTCGGCGGTAATCGGGCGCGGGAATTCGAAATGCGCCTCACCGGCGCAAGCTATGCGGAGATCGCCGCCGCTGGCGGGGGGATCGCCAGTACGGTGAATGCCACACGGCAAGCCAGTGAAAAGCAACTGTTTGACAGCGCACTGCCGCGTCTTAAAGCGCTGTGTCAGGATGGCGTAACGACCCTTGAGATCAAATCAGGCTATGGTCTGGATCTGGCTAACGAACGCAAAATGCTGCGGGTTATTCGCCAGTTAGGCGATGCTCTGCCGCTAACCCTGCGCAGCACCTGCCTGGCGGCCCATGCGGTGCCCGTAGAATATCAGGGGCGTGCGGATGCCTGGATTGACTATATCTGCGAGCAACTGCTGCCGGAGCTGCATCAGGAAGGGCTGGTGGATGCGGTGGACGCATTCTGCGAACACCTGGCATTTTCGCCATCCCAGGTGGAGCGGGTATTTCAGGCCTCCCGTCAGTTGGGCCTGCCGGTGAAGCTCCATGCCGAACAGCTATCACTGCAGCATGGCGCGGCGCTGGCTGCGCGTTACCAGGCGCTGTCGGCGGATCATCTGGAGTATTTATGTGAGGAAGATATTGCGGTGATGGCCCGTCAGGGTACGGTTGCTGTGCTGTTGCCTGGCGCCTATTACTTCCTGCGAGAGAAACAGTTACCGCCGGTAGCATTACTGCGCCAGTATCAGGTTCCTGTGGCCCTTGCCAGTGATTTAAATCCCGGAACCTCGCCAGTATTGTCTCTGCGTCTGATGATGAATATGGCCTGTACGCTGTTCCGTATGACGCCGGAAGAGGCGCTGGCCGGCGTCACGATAAATGGCGCGAAGGCGCTGGGGCTGGAGCGGAAGTGCGGATCTCTGGAAGCCGGAAAAGAGGCCAGTTTTGTGGTATGGGATATCGCCCATCCGTCGGAACTGAGTTACTGGCTGGGGGGCACGCTGACAAAACAGGTCATTTATCAAGGTAAGGAGGTATATCGTGATTAAGGCGTTTGATTTACGGCAGGGAAATCTGCCGTTACTGGTCAGTATGCCCCATGCGGGAACGTTATTAACTCCCGAAGTCTCGCGCGGCCTCACCCCCCGAGCGCAGCGTCTGGAGGATACTGACTGGCATATTCCCTTGCTCTATCAGACCATCGCTGACATGGGGGCCAGCACCCTGTGCGCGCGCTATTCCCGCTATGTTGTGGATCTTAATCGCCCGGCGGATGACAAACCGCTTTACAGTACGGCGACAACGGGCCTGTTTACGGACATCTTTTTTGACGGCGAAGCGCTTTTTCATCCTGGCGATGAGCCGGATGAAGCGACGAAGGCCGCGATTCTGGAGAATGTCTGGCGGCCCTATCATCAGGCGCTCGCGGATGAACTGGCGCGGCTGCGGGAGAAATTCGGCTATGCGCTACTCTGGGACGCGCATTCGATCAAATCGGTCGTACCGCGTCTGTTTGAGGGACGTCTGCCGGATCTGAACTTCGGCACCGCTGATGGACTCAGCTGCGCTCTGCCGCTCAGCGACGCACTGCTGGCAAGCTGTGACCGTTTCCCGCACTACAGCAGGGTTCTCAATGGCCGCTTTAAAGGAGGGTATATCACCCGCCATTACGGCGATCCTGATAACCATATTCATGCGGTGCAACTGGAAATGGCGCAATGCTGCTATATGGATGAAGAGAGCTTTGCCTATATAACTGAGAAAGCCGGGCAGATGCAGCGCGTGCTGGAAACCTTGCTTAATACAGCACTGCAGTGGGGACGAGAGCAGTATAAAGCGCGCTGAACGAGGAATACCGTTTCCGGGGGAGCGTTAATGCGCAGGCGCTGCGAGCGGCGGAGCGGTTCATCAATATCACCTGTATCTCATCAGTCGCGTGATGAGAACAACGTCTTCCCCGTCGTACCGATGGGGAAATCGCTTTTCGATGACATAACTCATGCAGTAAAACGCGCCGGAGCAGCGTGCAGGGGTAAGATATTAGCTGGCATTGACCAGCCCCGGAGATAACGCATCACGATTACAGCCAACCCATGGGCTGTTGCTACCTTACTCACCTTGACCATTAAAAGCGTCTGGAATGTCTTTGATTTCCCGCCAGTGTCTATTGAATACCCGATAAGTGGATGAAAACCCGTCTTTTCTGCTGCCTATTTTATAAATCGGTATTTTCGATGCATCTTTGTCATTGCCTGATATCTCTCCGTTACCTGGTAAATAACTACTTATTTTTCAGTAAATTAAAATAAAAGCATGTGGACTGAAAAGGCGAAGAACAGGGTCTATGCTTATAAAAAGGACAAAAATGAGACCTGTGGGGGGAATACCCCTTCTTTGAATGGGTTGAAGTGATAATCATTATCACTACCATAATGAGATGCCCTGAGGGCGTCAACCTATGAGGTAGAGCGATGGATTCACATGCAGGAACGTTTAACCCCGATGATTTTAGCTGGCGCGGCCTGACGATGACATCGTCGGCGGCGGCCCATATTTGCGATCTGATCCGCAAACAGCCAGATATGCGAGGGTTGCGTCTGAGCGTTAAAACCAGCGGCTGCGCCGGTTTTGGCTATGTTCTCGAATTAATCGCCGAACCGGCGAAAGATGACCTGTTGTTTGAGCGAGACGGCGCGAAGCTCTGGGCGCCGCTGCAGGCGATGCCGTTTATCGATGGCACCGAAATTGATTATGTCCGCGAGGGCTTAAATCACATCTTTAAATATCATAACCCGAAAGCGCAGCACGAATGCGGCTGCGGTGAGAGTTTTGGCGTTCAGGCGGAGTAACTATGTCTCGTAATACTGAAGCAACTGACGATGTCAAAACCTGGGGCGGCGGGCCACTCAACTATAAAGAAGGCTTTTTCACGCAGCTACAGACCGACGAGCTGGCGAAAGGCATAAATGAAGAGGTGGTTCGGGCGATTTCTGCACGCCGCAATGAACCGGAATGGATGCTGGCGTTTCGTCTTAATGCGTTTAAGGCCTGGCAGGCGATGGAAGAGCCGCACTGGTTAAAAGCGCACTATGACACGCTGAACTATCAGGATTACAGCTATTACTCAGCGCCTTCCTGTGGCAACTGCGACGACACCTGCGCCTCTGAACCGGGCGCCGTGCAGCAAACCGGCGCCAGCGCGTTCCTGACCAGTGAAGTGGAGGCGGCATTTAACCAGCTCGGCGTGCCGGTACGTGAGGGGCGGGAAGTGGCCGTTGACGCCATTTTTGACTCGGTCTCTGTGGCGACCACCTATCGCCAAAAACTGGCGGAGCAGGGGATTATTTTCTGCTCATTCGGCGAAGCAATCCACGATCATCCCGAGCTGGTAAAAAAATATCTTGGCACCGTGGTGCCCGGCAACGATAACTTCTTTGCCGCCCTTAACGCGGCCGTAGCGTCCGATGGCACCTTCATCTATGTGCCAAAAGGCGTGCGCTGTCCGATGGAGTTGTCGACCTACTTTCGTATCAACGCCGAAAAGACGGGTCAGTTCGAGCGCACGATCCTGGTCGCCGATGAAGGCAGCTACGTCAGCTACATCGAGGGCTGCTCGGCACCGGTACGCGACAGCTACCAGCTACACGCGGCGGTGGTCGAAGTCATTATTCATAAAGACGCCGAGGTGAAATACTCCACGGTGCAGAACTGGTTCCCCGGCGACAACAATACCGGCGGCATCCTTAACTTCGTCACCAAGCGTGCCCTGTGTGAAGGCGAAAACAGCAAAATGTCCTGGACTCAGTCGGAAACCGGCTCGGCGATCACCTGGAAATATCCGAGCTGTATTCTGCGTGGCGATAATTCAATCGGCGAATTCTTCTCGGTGGCGCTGACCAGCGGCCACCAGCAGGCGGATACCGGCACCAAGATGATCCATATCGGCAAAAACACCCGGTCGACGATTATCTCGAAGGGAATTTCGGCTGGTCACAGCCAGAACAGCTATCGCGGGCTGGTGAAAATCATGCCGACGGCAACCAACGCCCGTAACTTCACCCAATGCGACTCCATGTTGATTGGCCCGGACTGTGGAGCACATACCTTCCCGTACGTGGAATGTCGCAATAACAGCGCGCAACTGGAGCATGAAGCCACCACGTCGCGCATCGGCGAAGACCAGCTGTTTTACTGCCTGCAGCGAGGGATCAGTGAAGATGATGCGATTTCAATGATCGTCAACGGATTCTGTAAGGACGTTTTCTCCGAACTGCCGCTGGAATTTGCCGTGGAAGCGCAAAAATTGCTGGCGATTAGTCTTGAACACAGCGTCGGTTAAAAGTCTGGTCCATCTGGCTATCTTAACTTGCCATTTTGGGCCTGGGCAGTGCTCGAAATCCTCAAGTACTTTGTGTACGTTCCGGTTTCTCCGCGCTGTCCGCACCCAAACTGGCTGCAACGATTACGCCAGATGAATCAGACATTCGAATTAAGGAATAGACATGTTAAGTATTAAAAACCTGCAGGTTGCCGTCGAAGAGAAAGCGATCCTGCGTGGACTCAACCTGGAGGTTCGCCCCGGCGAAGTGCATGCCATTATGGGGCCGAACGGTTCCGGGAAAAGTACGCTGTCCGCGACGCTCGCCGGACGTGAAGACTATGAAGTCACCGGCGGTAGCATTGCGTTTAATGGTAAGGATCTGCTGGAACTGGCCCCTGAAGATCGTGCGGGCGAAGGTATCTTTATGGCTTTCCAGTATCCGGTGGAAATTCCCGGCGTCAGCAATCAGTTTTTCCTGCAAACCGCGCTCAACGCCGTGCGCAGCTACCGCGGGCAGGAGCAGCTTGACCGTTTTGACTTCCAGGACCTGATGGAAGAGAAAATTAAACTGTTGAAAATGCCGGAGGATCTGCTGACCCGCTCGGTCAACGTTGGCTTCTCCGGCGGCGAGAAAAAACGTAACGATATCCTGCAGATGGCGGTGCTTGAGCCTGAATTGTGTATTCTGGATGAGTCAGACTCCGGGCTGGATATCGACGCGCTGAAGATTGTCTCTGAGGGCGTTAACTCCCTGCGCGATGGCAAACGCGCGTTTATTATCGTCACCCACTATCAGCGCATTCTTGACTATATCAAGCCGGATTATGTCCACGTGCTGTACCAGGGGCGGATTGTGAAATCCGGCGATTTTACTCTGGTCAAACAACTGGAGGAGCAGGGTTATGGCTGGCTTACCGAACAGCAGTAACGCGCTGCAACAGTGGCATCATCTGTTTGAAGCTCAGAGCGAACGGCGCAGTCCGCAAGCGCATCAGCACCTGCAACAATTGTTACGGCTGGGCCTGCCAACGCGTAAGCAGGAAAACTGGAAATATACGCCGCTGGACGCCTTGTTTAACCAGACCTTTGTGACCGCCCCGCCGCAGGCGCTGACGATAAACCAGCGCGACGCGCTGGCGCTGGCTATTGATGCCTGGCGTCTGGTGTTTGTCGACGGTCAGTTCAGTGAAAGTCTGAGTGACGATCTGGCGGCAAGCGGCTACGAAGTTAAGATTGACAACCAGCGTCAGTCGCTGCCGGATGCCCTCCAGCCGGAGGTCTTTCTCCATCTGACCGAAAGCCTGGCGCAGACGGTTACCCGCATCCGCGTCAAACGCAATCAGCGGCCGGAAAAACCACTGCTTATCATGCATCTCACGCGCGGTCTGGCGGGCGATGAGATGAATACCGTTCACTACCGCCACCATCTGGAACTGGAGAGCGGCGCAGAAGCGACCATTATCGAACACTATTTGAGCCTTAATGAGCAACGGCACTTTACCGGCGCACGGCTGACCATGACGGTGGCGGATAACGCCCACCTCCAGCATATCAAGCTGGCGTTTGAGAATGCGCAGAGCTACCACTTTGCCCATAACGATCTGGCGCTGGGGCGCGACGCCTCCGCTTTCAGCAGCAGTTTCCTGCTTGGCGGCGCGGTGCTGCGTCACAACACCAGCGCGCAACTGAATGGTGAAAACAGCAACCTGCGTATTAACTCGCTGGCGATGCCGGTGAATAACGAAGTCTGCGATAGCCGTACCTGGCTCGATCACAAAGTGGGGTACTGCAACAGCCGTCAGTTGCACAAAACCATCGTCAATGACAAAGGACGGGCGGTGTTCAATGGGCTGATTAATGTCGCGCAGCATGCGATTAAAACCGATGGTCAGATGACCAATAACAATCTGCTGCTCGGACGCTTGTCGGAAGTGGATACGAAACCGCAGCTGGAGATTTATGCCGATGATGTTAAGTGCAGCCATGGCGCGACCATTGGACGCATAGATGACGAACAGCTGTTTTACCTGCGTTCACGCGGCATTACGCAGCAGGCGGCGCAGCAGATGATTCTCTACGCCTTTGCCGCCGAGCTAACGGAAGCGATCGGCGATGAGGCGCTCAGGCAACAGATACTGGCGCGTATCGGCCAGCGTTTGCCAGGAGGTAAAGCATGACATTTTCTGTGGAACGGGTGCGCGCGGATTTTCCGGTACTGAATCGCGAGGTTAACGGCCAGACTCTGGCCTACCTTGATAGCGCCGCCAGCGCGCAGAAACCGGAAGCGGTAATCAACGCCGAGGCGGAATTTTATCGCCACGGCTATGCGGCGGTACATCGCGGTATTCATACCCTTAGCGCGGAAGCCACGGCGCGGATGGAACAGGTGCGCCAGCAGGCGGCGACCTTCCTTAATGCGCGATCGGCGGAAGAACTGGTGTTCGTTCGTGGCACCACAGAAGGGATTAACCTGGTGGCGAACAGCTGGGGTAACGCCAACGTTGGCGCGGGCGACAATATCATCGTCAGCGCCATGGAGCACCACGCCAATATCGTCCCGTGGCAGATGCTGTGCGCCAGAGTCGGCGCTGAACTGCGGGTGATACCGCTCAATCAGGACGGCACCTTGCAGCTGGATGCGATCCCCGGGCTGTTTGACGAGCGGACCCGCCTGCTGGCCATCACCCAGGTTTCCAACGTGCTGGGTACTGAAAACCCGATCGCCGCCTTGATTACGTTAGCCCATCAGCATGGGGCTAAAGTGCTGGTGGATGGTGCGCAGGCGGTGATGCATCACCCGGTGGATGTCCAGGCTCTGGCGTGTGATTTCTACGCGTTTTCCGCACACAAACTGTATGGCCCGACCGGGATTGGCGTGCTCTACGTTAAACAGGCGATATTACAGGATATGCCGCCGTGGGAGGGAGGCGGTTCGATGATCGCGACCGTCAGTCTGACGGAGGGCACCACATGGGCTAAAGCGCCGTGGCGTTTTGAGGCGGGGACGCCCAATACCGGCGGTATTATCGCTTTTGGGGCGGCGCTGGATTACGTCAGCGCGCTGGGGCTTACCCATATTGCGGAATATGAACAAACGCTGATGCGCTATGCCCTGCAGGCGCTGGCGAACGTGCCGGACCTGATCCTCTACGGTCCGCAACAGCGCCTGGGGGTGATAGCCTTTAATCTTGGCAAGCATCATGCCTACGATGTCGGCAGCTTCCTGGATAATTATGGTATTGCCGTCCGCACCGGCCACCATTGCGCCATGCCGTTGATGGCATTCTACGGGGTACCGGCTATGTGTCGGGCATCGCTGGCGATGTACAATACAATGGAAGAGGTGGATCGGCTGGTGACGGGGCTACAGCGGATCCACAAATTATTAAGCTAAAGGAAGCAACCATGGCGGCGTTACCGGACAGAGATAAACTGCTGCGCAACTTTAGCCGTTGCGCGAACTGGGAAGAGAAGTATCTCTATATTATTGAACTGGGCCAGCGTCTGGCGCCGCTTGGCCCGGAGGAACATATCGCACAGAACATCATCCAGGGCTGCCAGAGCCAGGTGTGGATCGTGATGACGCAGGATGAGAGCGGCGCCATTGTGCTTCGCGGCGACAGCGACGCGGCGATCGTCAAGGGGCTTATTGCGGTGGTGTTTATCCTTTATGACCGGATGACGGCTAAAGATATCACCGCGTTTGATGTGCGCCCGTGGTTTGAAAAAATGGCCCTGACACAGCATCTTACCCCCTCGCGATCGCAAGGGCTGGAAGCCATGATCCGCGCAATTCGCGCGAAAGCGGAAAATCTTAGCTAGAATAAAACAGTAGATATCATTCTGTTATGCGCGTCGGGAGAGGGGCTGTCGGCGTGTATAACAGGTTTGCGTTTTATCAGCAAAGAAGGAATCTGAGTATGAAACGCGCGTTTCTCATCACTACGGCTCTTCTGAGCGCCTTCAGTGCGTCACACGCGGCCTGGGCCGTTGATTATCCGCTTCCTCCCGCTAACAGCCGTCTAATCGGTGAGAACCAGACCTGGACGGTACAGGAGGGAGACCGTAATTTGCAGGCGATCGCCCGTCGTTTTGATACGGCGGCGATGCTGATCCTCGAAGCGAATAATACCATTGCGCCGGTGTATCCTGAGCCCGGCACCAGGGTACTGATTCCCTCGCAAATGCTGCTGCCCGACGTGCCGCGTGAGGGGATCGTCGTCAACCTCGCTGAACTGCGTCTTTACTACTTTCCACCGGGCATGAATCAGGTGCAGGTGTATCCGCTGGGCATTGGTCAGCAGGGGCTGGAAACGCCGGAGATGACGACCCGCATCGGGCAGAAAATCCCTAACCCGACCTGGACGCCGACGGCGGGTATTCGCGCGCGCTCTCTTGAGAAGGGCATTACCTTGCCGCCGGTAGTCCCTGCCGGGCCAAATAACCCGTTAGGGCGTTTTGCATTGCGTCTGGCGTACGGCAACGGCGAATATCTCATTCATGGCACTAATGCGCCGGACAGCGTCGGCTTGCGCGTCAGTTCCGGCTGCATGCGTATGAATGCGGCGGATATTCAGTCTCTGTTCAGTCAGGTGAGGAGCGGGACGCCGGTGCGGGTGATTAACCAGCCGGTGAAATTCGCCGTAGAGCCGGATGGTAAGCGCTATGTTGAAGTTCACAGGCCGCTGACGCCGGATGAGGGAAAGAACACCCAGACGATGGCCTATACGCTCTCTGCGTCGTTTCATCAGTTTGCTGACGATAAATCTGTCGATGAGGCGCGGCTGAAACGCGCGCTGAACAGACGGGCAGGTTATCCGGTGGTGGTATCGAGCGAGGGCAACGCGACATCGATGCTGTCTGTGCAAAACAGGCCGGATGATGGGGCGAAAAGAACCCAGTAAGCGGGTGATACAGAAATAAAAAATGGCGCACATTGTGCGCCATTTCTGTTACACAGGTACTATTACTTACGGTATTTAGTAGCCTGGTTGTCCAGACGCTGGTTAGCGCGAGCTGCGTCGTCTTTAGCAGCCTGAACGTCGGAACGCATTGCGTTCACGTCGTTGCTCAGCTGGTCAACTTTAGCGTTCAGAGTCTGAACGTCAGAAGACAGCTGATCGATTTTAGCGTTGCTGGAGCAACCAGCCAGCAGAGTAGAACCCAGGATTACTGCGCCCAGTACCAGTTTAGTACGATTCATTATTAATACCCTCTAGATTGAGTTAATCTCCATGTAGCGTTACAAGTATTACACAAACTTTTTTGTGATGAGAATATTTTTTTACTGGAACACACTTATTTTTGATCGTTCGCTCAAAGAAGCATCGAAATTTTCGCGAGAGGTGAAAAAGGCGAGTGAAAACAGCATGCTTCCATCGGATTCATCTTAGATAATCTCGCATTAAATAGTAAAATTCGATTTGCATTTTTATTAGCAGTGTCTAGTACTGGAATAAAAAAAGCGCCCCTAAGAGGCGCTTTTAAAGGTAAGGTTAATTAACCTGTAAATTATTACAGCACGTGCACGGATGCGGTATTGGTGGTGCCACTCGGAACTAATGCGCCGGAGACCATAACCACCACATCGCCTTTACGCGCCAGGCCACTTTGCAGCGCCAGTTCTTTGCCCTGAATATAGAACGCGTCAGTGGAAGAGATCTCTTTAACCAACTGAGCGACAACGCCTTTACTCAGTACCAGCTGACGGGCGGTGGTTTCGTTGGTGGTCAGGGCCAGGATGGTGGCATCCGGGAAGTATTTACGTACGGCGCGGGCGGATTTGCCCCCCTGGGTTGCCACGACAATCAGCGGCGCTTCCAGTTTTTCCGCCGTTTCGACGGCGCCGCGGCAAACCGCTTCGGTGATACGCAGCTTGCGGTTGTCGTTGTTGTACTCCAGACGGCTGGTCATGACGCGGTCGGTACGTTCACAGATGGTCGCCATGATGGTGACGGCTTCCAGCGGATATTTACCTTTTGCGGATTCACCGGACAGCATTACAGCATCGGTGCCGTCGAGGATAGCGTTCGCAACGTCGCCTGCTTCCGCGCGGGTCGGACGCGGGTTTTTGATCATGGAATCCAGCATCTGCGTCGCGGTGATAACCACTTTACGCGCGCGAATACATTTTTCGATCATCATCTTCTGGGCAAAAATAACTTCTTCAACCGGGATTTCAACGCCCAGGTCACCACGCGCGACCATAATGCCGTCAGAAGCTTCAAGGATTTCGTCGAAGTTATTCAGGCCTTCCTGGTTTTCAATCTTAGAGATGATCTGAATCCTTTCACCGCCATGGGCTTTCAGGTGCTCACGGATTTCAACCACGTCAGAACGTTTGCGGATAAAGGAGGCCGCGACGAAGTCAACGCCTTGTTCACAACCGAAGATCAGGTCCTGTTTGTCTTTTTCCGCCAGCGCTGGCAGCGCGATAGACACGCCCGGCAGGTTGACCCCTTTGTTTTCGCCAAGATCGCCGTTATTCAGCACCTTACAAACCACTTTGTTACCTTCGATCGCGGTGACTTCCATCCCGATCAGACCATCGTCCACCAGTACGGTGTTGCCGACGCTCAGGTCGCTGGTGAAGCCTTCATAGGTCACCGCAACGATTTCGTTATTACCCACAACGGATTTATCGGTGGTGAAGGTGAATGTCTGGCCGGCTTTCAGGGAGACGTCGTTGCCGCCTTCCAGCTTAATCGTACGAATCTCTGGCCCTTTGGTATCCAACAGGATAGCGGCTTTTTTGCCAGTGTTGCTCATCACATTGCGCAGATTCTGGATGCGTTGCCCGTGTTCAGCGTAGTCACCGTGGGAGAAGTTGAGACGCATAACGTTCATGCCTGCGTCCAGCATTTTGGTCAGCATCTCTTCAGATTCAGTTTTCGGACCGATGGTACAAACAATTTTGGTCTTTTTCATGACAGTTCAATCTTTAAGTTGTGAAGGATAAGGATGGAGGAATCTCACTCCGCGGGCGAACTGCCACAGAGTTAAACCGGGTTTACGAAAGTTGCGATGCCACGCTCTAAGGATAGGCGACAACATAAGAGCGTGCAGAAGAATGTGTGCTGGCGGTTCAGCCCATGAAAAGAGGCGATTTGTTATGCGTTGAGTTATGCAATCCAATGCGCTGAAACCATTCAATAAGTATTTGTCGGCATTATACGTTGCCCAAAGCAAAAAGAAAATGAAAACCATGTTTCATTTCTATAGTCATATACTTAACAATATGCAAACTAATTTAATGAATATTCGCAACACATTTTTTCAGCGACTGATAACATAAATGGTGTGGAAAACGAGGTTTATTCACAAGTTTCACTGAAAAAATCGCTCTCTGACCCACAAATACCACGCTGGTTTGATTTTGTCGGGAAATATATCAATAATGAATTGATTGGTAATGAAAATTTGTGGGTTAACTTGCATGGGAAATAAAGCCAAAGACGATGAACTGTACCAGGAAATGTGTCGCGTAGTCGGCAAAGTGGTGCTGGAAATGCGCGATCTGGGTCAGGAACCGAAACATATTGTCATTGCGGGCGTGGTGCGAACGGCCCTCGCAAACCTGAAAGTCCAGCGCTCCGCGCTGACCCGGGAAGCGATGGAAAAAGTGGTCGACGCCCTTTCGGGGAACTGACCGCGCCTGCGTTGTGCCGCAGATCAGGAAATGACGAAACGAATCACCGCTTTTACCGCAATATCGCTGTGGTGTTCAATCATCGCTTCGTCGTCAATTTCTGGTAACGGATCGTCCATAAACAGGCTGCTGAAGGTATAAAAATTTGATACCTGGTAAAAACTCACGCTGCTGATCAACCGGTGAACATCGCGCGCTTCCAGCCCCGCCTGAAATATTCCCTGCTGCTGGCCGCGCTGCAGAATATCTTCGAGAATCGACAGGGCGGTGCGGTTTAATGGTTTCAGTTGACCGGATTTTTTCAGCCACTTGCCGCGCTGCATGTTTTCCATACAAATCACGCGAATAAAATCGGCGTGCGTGGCGTGAAAGCGCACGCTCCACTTCACCAGTTGTACCAGCGCTTCGACCGGCGGCACATTTTCCAGACCAAGCTGCTGCTCCGTTTCGCGGATCCGCGCGTAGACATGTTGTAATACCGCCAGATAAAGCTGTTCTTTAGTTTTGAAGTAATAGACCACCATACGCTTGGTGGTTTGCGCCTCGGTGGCGATCTGTTCCAGTCTCGCGCCCGACACGCCATGCCCGGCGAATACGGTAATGGCGGCCGCGAAGATCTTCTCTTTCAGGGAGAGTGCATCATCATCATGAGCAACGGGGGGCATAACGGCTCCTTTTCTGAGTTCTTAAGCTGAAAAAATAGGCATACTGGTCGCAATGTCGCAACCCATCATGGCGCAATTGAACCAAATGATACATATTCAGATCTTAGCGCTGATAATGACACGAGGATACGTATGCTGCGCTCCATCGCGACCGTCTCGATCTCCGGTACGTTACCTGAAAAGCTGCACGCGATTGCTGCGGCAGGCTATCAGGGCGTTGAAATCTTTGAAAACGATCTGCTCTATTATACCGGCACGCCGGCAGATATCCGTCATCAGGTGGCTGATTTAGGGCTAAAAATCACGCTTTTTCAACCCTTTCGTGATTTTGAAGGCGCCAGCCGCGACCAGTTTGCGGCGAATATGGAACGGGCCAGGCGCAAATTCGCGCTGATGCATGAGCTGGGCTGTGACACGATGTTGCTGTGCAGTAATGTCCAGCCGGATTGTTCTGCGGATGTTGAACTGCAGGTGGCGGATTTACGCGCTCTGGCTGAACTGGCAGAGCGCGAGGGCATCGCCATCGGCTACGAGGCGCTGGCCTGGGGCACGCACGTCAACCGCTGGCATCAGGCCTGGGAGCGGGTTAAAAGCGTCAACAGTCCGGCGCTGGGAATTGTCCTCGACAGTTTCCATGTTCTGGCGCGGGGCGACACGCTTCAGCAGCTGACGGAAGTCCCGGTGGAGAAAATCACTTTTGTGCAGATGGCCGATGCGCCGCGGATGAAAATGGATATCCTGGAATGGAGTCGGCATTTCCGCTGTTTTCCAGGGCAGGGACAACTGCCGCTGGTGGATTTTGCCTGCGAGCTGACCCGCTGCGGCTATCGCGGCCCGTGGTCGCTGGAGATTTTCAACGACAGCTTTCGCGGATCGCCCAACGGCGCGACGGCGAAAGACGGCTATCGCTCGCTGTTGTGGCTGGAAGAGCAGACCCGCCAGCGGTTACCGCAGAGCGACGCGCCGCTGTTTAGCCTGGCTGAACTCCCCGTTTATGCCGGGCTGGCGTTTATTGAATTTACCGCTGGTCCCGCGGAAGCTAACGAACTGGGACAAAGGCTGGCGCAACTGGGATTTGCCGAGGAGGGGACGCATCGTTCTAAATGCGTCTCCCTCTGGCGCAATGGCGGGGCTCGGGTGGTGGTCAACGCCCAGCCTCACAGTTGGGCCGACCATTTTTACCAGCGGCACGGGGTCTCACTCTGCGCCATGGCGCTGCGCGTCAGCCACAGCAGCGCGATCGTGGCGCGCGCCCGCGCCTACGGTTACGCCACCTGGCAGGGGGATGCCGGGCCAAATGAAAGCTCAATCCCGGCGATTTGCGCCCCGGACGGCAGTCTGATTTACCTGATTGAAACGGGCGAGGATATTTACGCTCGCGATTTTCATCTGCGAACGGATCTCACCCTGCGTGAGGATTATTGTGGCATTGACCACCTGGCGCTCGGCATGGAAGCAGACAGCCGCGATAACTGGATTATCTTTTTCCGTACCGTATTCGGTTTCACCCTTGAGCATGAACAGACGCTGCCAGATCCCTACGGGCTGGTGCGCAGCCTGGCAGTGCGCAGCCCACAGGGGGATATTCGCCTGGCGTTAAATATTTCACAAAGCCGCGCGACTCAGATCGCCCGCTCGGTGGCCTGCTATCAGGGAGCCGGTTTACAGCATACGGCTTTTGCCTGCCACGATTTACCCGACACGCTTGAACACGTACCGCAGGTCTCCGTGAACGCGCTACCGATCCCGGCGAACTATTACGAGGATCTGCTGGCTCGTTTTGGCGACAAAGACTGCATTAACCAGCTAAAACGTCTGCACATTCTCTACGATCGCGACGATAGCGGCGGTGAGTTCCTGCACCTCTACACCCGTCCATTCTCATCCGGTCGTTTTTTCTTCGAGTTAATCGAGCGACGCAAAGGTTATGCGGCATATGGCGCGGTAAACGCGGCGGTGCGCCTGTCGGCGATGCGTTTGTCGGAGAAGCCGTGATGATTTCGTCCGTTTGTGGAAATTGGCTGCTGAAACAACCTGAACCCGGTTAATATATCGCTATATTTTCTGGAATATAGCGATGGGTGCTTATGACAACCTCTTTAAGGCTGTTAGCGGCGGGGAGCCTGAAAAGCGCGTTCCTTCCGCTGCTGGCGCGTTTTCAACAACAGTGTGGGATAACGGTCGAAGCGCAATTTGGCCCGGCAGGCCTGCTGCGTGAGCGTATCGAGGCCGGGGAGCCATGCTCTGTATTTGCTTCGGCTAATCGCCAGCATCCGCAGGCGCTGCGCCAGGCCGGGCTGGCCGGAGAGTGCCAGTTGTTCGCCCGTAACCAACTGATGCTGACCGCCCGCCGTGGCGCGGACACTGAAGCGCGGGACTGGCTGGCGCTGCTCAGGGATCCCGGATTGCGTCTTGCCACCTCCACGCCCGGCTGCGATCCATCCGGCGATTACACCTGGCAGCTTTTTTCTCGTATTGATGCACGTTGTCCCGGCACTGGTGCCGCCATGATGGCCCGCGCGCAGCAGCTGGTTGGCGGACGAGACTCTTTGCGGGTGCCTGCGGGAGAAATCGCCGGGGCATGGCTGATTCATGAAAACGTAACCGATCTGTTTATCGGCTATGCGCATTATGCCATGCAGATGACGGCGTATGACGACCTGCGCATGCTGGTCATCCCTGCGCCGTGGAATATTTGCTGCGACTATCACCTGACGCAAATTGACCCCTGCGCCGGTGCCCGGCAGCTATGCCGTTTTATCCTCAGTACCGAGGGCCAGCGCTATCTGAAAAACGCGGGGTTTTTGGGCATCAACGACGAATCGTAAACTGAGGAGCCAGCAGCGGTACCGCCGAGCCGGGATGATTGATTTTATGTACCGGCAAACCATAGGCATGCTGAAGATTCTCTTCCGTCAGCACGTCTGTTGATTTTCCCGCCAGCCACTGAAGGTTCGGCAGCAGGAGCAGAGTGTGGCTTGCCACCTGCAGAGCATGGGTCGGATCGTGAGTGGTAAAGAGCACGGTGCGTTTGTGGCGATGGGCAAGGTCGCTAATCAACTGCAATACCACCTGCTGGTTGGCGAGATCCAGCGCTGAGCAAGGTTCATCCAGTAACACATTCTGGCTGGCGCCCACCAGCGCCCGGGCGATCATCACCAGCTGCTGCTGTCCACCGGAAAGGGAGCGAAATACTTTGCTGGCCAGCGGCGCGATCCCCAGTTGCGCCAGCGCCTCCTGTACCCGGCGCTCATCTTCCGCTGAAGGCTGCGCAAACAGATTAACGTGGCGTGCCCGTCCCATCAGCACCACATCGCGTACCTGCCAGCTGAAAGCCGGACGAAATGACTGGGGCACCATTGCGATACCGCCCTGGCTGGCAAACTGACCGCCGAGCGGCGTCAGCACCCCGGTCAGGGTATCAAGCAGGGTGCTTTTACCGCGCCCGTTAGCGCCGAGTACCGCCCAGGTCTCGCCGGCGCGGCATTGCAGGCTCAGCGGCGCAAATAATGGCTGATGATGGCCGTAGCGTAATTCGGTTAAACGCAGAGAAGTGGTCATCCGTGCGCGCCTCTGCGCCGGGAGTGTACCAGCAACCAGGTAAACAGCGGCGCGCCAAGCAGAGCGGTAATAATACCAATGGGAATTTCCGCCTGCGTCAGCGTACGAGCAAGGTCATCGACAATAATCATAAAACTGCCGCCGAGCCAGAAAGCGGTTGGCAGAAGACGCCGATGATCGGCGCCTGCCAGAAGCCGGGCCAGGTGTGGGATCACCAGCCCGACCCACGCAATACTGCCGCTCACCGCGACCTGAGCGGCGACCAGAACCGCGCAGCACACCAGTACGCCGCGACGCAGGGCGGTGACGGAACCCCCCAGTCCGCGTGCGTCCTTGTCTTCCAGCGCCAGCAGGTTAATCCGCCAGCGTAGTTTAATGAGCACCGCTGCTGCGCAGGTTAGCGGAATCGCCATGATAAACACTTTGTGCCAGTTTGCCGTGGCGAAACTGCCGAGCAGCCAGAAGACAATATTCGGCAGCGTTTCTTCTGTATCGGCGAGATACTGCATCAGGCTTACCAGCGCGGCAAAAAAACCGCTGAGAATAATGCCCGAGAGAATCAGCGCCAGCGTGTTTTCCCGTCCCTGCAGTGCGGCAATCAGGTAAACCAGGATTAGCGCGGCAAGACCGAAGAAAAAGGTCGACGTCATCATCAGCGGGATATTGAGCCCCAGCAGAATCGCCAGCGTGCCGCCAAACGCGGAGCCGGAGGTCACGCCGATAATATGCGGGTCCACCAGCGGGTTCTGGAATACACCCTGCAACGTGGCCCCGCACAGCCCCAGCGCGCCGCCGGCCAGCAGCGCCATTACGATTCTCGGCAACCGGATCGACCAGACAATCTGCCCGGTCACATCGCCAGTGGCGGAAGCATGCCCTAACTGACGCAGAACTTCCGTCAGGCTCAGGGGATACTGGCCAAAACTGATCGAGGCGACGGTAATCAACAGCGTCGCCAGCGCGAGGGTATATTGCAGCAGGGCTGGATGACGCTTACTGAGCATCCGGTGTCCACTTCACGCGATAGAAACGCTGATAGTAATCCTGCGCTTGTGCATTGACATCAACGTTGTTATAGCGTGAGGGGTAGAGTTTTTTCGCCATCCACAGTTCGCCGATCGCCAGCGCTTCCGGCATTGGGTAGCCCCAGGCTTTGGCATATTCCGGCATCAGCCACACGCGGTGATTTTTCACCGCGTCAATGCGCTGCCACTGGGGATCGTTTTGTATCTGTTTCACTACGTTCGGGTAACGGTCCTGGACGAAAATGACCTGCGGATTCCATTGCAGCACTTGCTCCAGCGAGACCTGACGCGCGCCTTTTACGCTGGCGGCGGCGACATTTAACGCTCCGGCGTGCTTCATCATCAGCCCGGTATATTTGCCGGAACCATAGGTGTTGAGATCCGGGTTAGCCATATACACGCGCACCCGCTGGTTTTCCGGGATATCGGCCACCGGCGCGTTGGCTTTTGCGCGCGCGCTGAAGGTGTAATTGATCAGATCTTCAGCCTGTTTTTGACGATCGACGACGGTACCGATCAGGCGGATACCTTCTTTCAGGCCTTCATTGTATGCCTGCTCTTCGTTGACCATCGTCGGGTTCATTTTGTTTTTTTCGCCTGCGGCATCCTGGCGCAGCGAAATCGCCACCACCGGGATCCCGGCATTCTGAATCTGCTGGATCATCGCCTGCGGGGCATAGTTAGCGACGAACACCACCTGCGGGCGCAGCGCCAGCAGGCTTTCGATGTTGACCTGGGTCAGATCGCCCGGCGTCGGCAGTTTCTCAATGTTCGGCATAAAGCGGGCAAACTGCGGGCCGAGCTGTTTTTTCCAGCTGCTCAGGACGCCGACGATATCCTCTGCGGCGTTAAGCTGTACCAGCAGGTTTAAGGTCTGATGCTGGAGTACCACGACGCGGGTGACATGGTCGGGAAGGGTGACCTGACGGCCTATCTGGTCGGTAATGGTTCGGTCGGCAAAGGCCGAATTGACGAACAGACTGGCGCTTAATAGCGTCAGCGTGAGCAAAAAGCGCGGGTGTTTGAACATGGCGTGACTCGATAGCGAATGAATTAACGTTATGCATTAGAATATATAGCGAAGTCAGGCGCAATGGTTATCGGCGCTTTTCCCTTTCAAAATGCGGGTTATTCGTAAAACACTTCTTCGTCAGCCATCCGTTCTTCGAGCTGGCTGGCTACTTTTTGCAACGCGACAAGGTATTTTTGCGCAGCCTGCTCAATGGTCATTGCTTTAGCCATATACACCAGATTCAGGCAGCCGATAACCCGCTGCTGGCTGCGGATTGGCACGGCAATGGCAGCGATTTTTTCTTCCTGTTGCCAGCCGCGGAAGTTTTCGCCATAACCATTTTGCCGGGTGCGTTCAAGAATCGCCGCCAGCTTTTCCGGTTCGCGGGCCAATTGATACTCCGCTTCCGGGCGTGCGGCCAGCATGTCGATGAGTGGGTTTCGCTCATGCTGTGGGGCGAAGGCCAGCCAGGTTAATCCGGACGCGGTCAGCAGCAAAGGCAAACGGCGGCCAACCATCGCCCGGTGAAAGGAGAGCCGACTAAACCGGTGCGTTGTTTCGCGCACCACCATCGCATCGACATCAAGGGTGGTGATGTCGGTGGGCCACAAAACTTCCCGCAACAGCTCGCCAAGCAGTGGGGTGGCGAGGGCAGAAATCCAATGTTCGTCACGAAATCCTTCGCTTAACTGGCGAACTTTGATCGTTAACCGAAAGCTGTCATCGGAACGGCTGCGGCGAACATATCCCTCCTCCTGTAGCGTTTCCAGTAGTCGTCTGACGGTGGTGCGATGCAGACCGCTAAACTCGGCCAGCGTGCTCACCGTCGCGCCTCCATCGAATTTATTTAACAAATTTAATAACAATAATCCGCGGCTTAATCCGCGCACTGTTTTGTAATCCGTCGATGAGTTTTCGATCATGCTACCTCAACAAAAATCAATTTAAACAACTCTGTGCACCTGGTGCACATCTGATGATGTTTTGATTGTAGCGCAAATCATCGAACCTATACTGACCTCACAATAAAAATATATTCACATTTAATTAACAAAATGCCGGGCGGATATTGTCCGAATGACGGCAATTTGTCCGAAGCGTGAGGTTCTGAACATGACAACATCGAATCCTGATATCCAGCCTGCCGTACAGCATATTGCTCAGGTTGCCATTGCCGGCGCGGGTCCGGTTGGCCTGATGATTGCCAACTACCTGGGGCAGATGGGGGTCAGCGTACTGTTGATTGAGAAGCTGGCATCGCTGATCGATTATCCCCGCGCCATCGGTATTGACGATGAGGCGCTGCGCGCGATGCAGGCGGTGGGGCTGGTGGACAATGTGCTGCCGCACACCACACCGTGGCACGCGATGCGCTTTCTTACCCCGAAAGGGCGCTGCTTTGCCGATATTCAGCCGATGACCGATGAGTTTGGCTGGTCGCGCCGGAATGCCTTTATTCAGCCGCAGGTTGATGCGGTGATGTACGACGGCCTGAAGCGTTTTCCGCATGTACGCTGCCTGTTCTCCCGTGAAGTCGAAGCCTTTACCCAGAATGGTGACAACGTCACCCTGAATATAAAAGGTCTCAATGGCGAGCGAGAAACAGTACGTGCCGACTGGCTGGTAGCCTGCGATGGCGGGGCAAGTTTTATTCGTCGCACACTGAATATTCCCTTTGAAGGTAAAACCGCGCCCAATCAGTGGATCGTGATCGATATCGCCAACGACCCGCTCGCGACGCCGCATGTTTATCTGTGCTGCGATCCGGTGCGTCCGTATGTGTCCGCCGCGCTGCCGCACGGGGTGAGGCGGTTTGAATTTATGGTGATGCCCGGCGAAACCGAAGCCCAGCTTAGCGAACCGGACAATATGCGCCAGCTGTTGAGTAAGGTGCTGCCGGACCCGGATCGCGTCGAGCTGATTCGTCAGCGTGTTTATACCCATAACGCGCGCATCGCCGAACGCTTTCGCGTAGACCGCGTACTGCTGGCGGGCGATGCCGCGCACATCATGCCGGTCTGGCAGGGGCAAGGTTATAACAGCGGCATGCGCGATGCGTTCAACCTGGCGTGGAAACTGGCGCTGGTGGTGAACGGGAAAGCCGGGGACTCGCTGCTGGACAGCTACCAGCAGGAGCGACGGGATCACGCCAAAGCAATGATTGACCTGTCGGTTACCGCCGGTAATGTCCTGGCGCCGACGAAACGCTGGCATGGCGCAGTGCGCGACGGTATCTCGTGGCTGCTCAACTACCTGCCGCCGGTTAAACGCTACTTCCTCGAAATGCGATTCAAGCCGATGCCGCAGTATCGCGACGGCGCGCTGCTGGCCGAAGGCGAAAGTAAGACTTCACCGGTCGGCAAAATGTTTATCCAGCCGAAAGTGACGCTTGAGGGCGGCCAGGTGACGCTGCTGGATGAAGTGATTGGCGCCAGGTTCGCCATTATCGCCTGGGGCTGCAACCCGCTGTGGGGGTTAAACGATGAGCAGATTTCCCGTTGGCGCGCCGCTGGGACCTGTTTTATCCAGGTGGTGCCAGACATACAAATTCACCGCCAGCAGGACAACGTTCCCGGCGTCATCCGCCTCGGCGACGCACAAAACCGTCTGAAAAGCTGGTTTGCACAGCATGGTACCGCCATCGCCGTTGTGCGACCGGATCGCTTTGTCGCGACGGTGGCGATACCGCAAACCCTGGGCAACAACCTCGACGCGCTGGCGAACAAAATGCAGCTGGCGCCCGCACAACCCGCAACAACCATTGAACAGGTGGCTTGATATGAATGTCTGGCTTCATTGTCTTTCTCATACCCCGCTGGTGGGCTACGTAGACCCGGAACAGGCGGTGCTGGACGAGGTCAACGGTGTCATTGCCGAAGCGCGGGCGCAAATTGCCGCCTTTGACCCGGAACTGGTGGTGCTGTTTGCCCCCGATCACTACAACGGCTTTTTCTACGATGTGATGCCGCCGTTCTGCCTGGGGATCGGCGCAACCTCCATCGGCGATTTCAGCAGCGCCAGCGGCGTTCTGCCGGTGCCGACGTCGCTGGCAGAGGCCTGCGCCCATGCGGTGATGAAAGACGGGATCGATCTGGCGGTTTCTTACTGCATGCAGGTGGATCACGGCTTTGCGCAACCGCTGGAGTTCCTGCTTGGCGGGCTGGATAAGCGGCCGGTTCTGCCGGTGTTTATCAACGGCGTCGCCACGCCGCTGCCGGGATTTCAGCGCACCCGCATGCTGGGCGAAGCCATTGGCCGCTTCCTTACCACCCTGAATAAACGGGTATTAATCCTTGGCTCCGGCGGATTGTCGCATCAGCCGCCGGTGCCGGAGCTGGCGAAGGCCGACGCCCATATGCGCGACCGGTTGTTGGGCAGCGGCAAGCAGTTGCCGCCGGATGAACGGGAACGTCGCCAGCAGCGGGTCATTAGCGCAGCGAAACAGTTTACTAAGGACCAGAACTCGCTCTATCCGCTCAACCCCATCTGGGACAACCGCTTTATGAGCCTGCTGGCGCAGGGGCGGCTGGCGGAGCTGGACGCCATCAGTAATGAAGAACTGTCGGCAATGGCAGGGAAATCGACGCACGAAATTAAAACCTGGGTGGCCGCCTTTGCCGCGCTATCCGCTTTTGGCAACTGGCGCTGCGAGAGCCGTTATTACCGACCTGTCCCCGAGTGGATCGCCGGATTTGGCTCGCTGAGCGCCACCACGCTGAACTGAATTAAAGGGAGAAGATGATGAGCTACCAACCACAAACTGAAGCCGCCACCAGCCGTTTCCTCAACGTCGAAGAGGGCGGAGAAACATTATGTATCCATTTTAACGACTGCGGCCAGGGGGATGAAACCGTGGTCCTGCTGCACGGTTCCGGCCCCGGCGCTACCGGCTGGGCCAACTTCAGCCGCAATATCGATCCGCTGGTCGAGGCGGGCTACCGGGTGATTTTGCTGGATTGCCCTGGCTGGGGGAAAAGCGATTCCATCGTCAACAGCGGCTCCCGTTCTGACCTGAACGCCCGGGTGTTGAAAAGCGTTATTGACCAACTGGATATCAGCAAAGTGCATCTGCTGGGCAACTCCATGGGCGGCCACAGCGCGGTGGCCTTTACCCTGAGCTGGCCGGAACGCGTCGGCAAGCTGGTGCTGATGGGCGGCGGAACCGGCGGGATGAGTCTGTTTACCCCGATGCCAACGGAAGGCATCAAGCTGCTGAATGGCCTGTACCGTGAGCCGACTATCGAAAACCTGAAAAAGATGATGAATATCTTTGTCTTCGATCCCCGCGATCTGACCGACGCGCTGTTCGAAGCCCGACTCAACAATATGCTGTCCCGCCGGGAACATCTGGATAATTTCGTCAAGAGCCTGGAAGCCAATCCGAAACAGTTCCCGGATTTTAGTCCGCGGCTCGGCGAAATTAGCGCACAAACCTTAATTGTCTGGGGGCGTAATGACCGCTTTGTGCCGATGGACGCCGGGCTACGTCTGCTGGCCGGGATCAATGGCTCAGAACTGCATATCTATCGCGACTGCGGCCACTGGGCACAGTGGGAGCATGCGGACAGTTTCAATCAACTGGTGCTCGATTTTCTGGCGCGAACCTGAGGAACCATCATGACTTCGTTATCTCTTGAACAACTGGCGCAACGGTTGCGTGAGGCGGAAACCACGGGCCAGGCGATGGAACCGCTGCGCGATATTCCTGGCGTCGATAATGCCGAGGCGGCTTACGCCATCCAGAAAATTAACGTGCGGCATCACGTCGCGAATGGTCGCCGGGTGGTGGGGCGTAAGGTGGGGTTGACCCATCCTAAAGTGCAGCGACAGCTGGGCGTTGACCAGCCGGACTTTGGCACCCTGTATGCCGATATGTGCTACGGCGATAACGCCGACATCCCGTTTTCCCGGGTGCTGCAGCCGAAAATTGAGGCAGAAATTGCCCTCGTGCTCAGGCACGACCTGCCACACACCGATACCACCTTTGATGAACTCTATGCCGCTATTGACTGGGTGCTACCTGCGCTGGAGGTGGTTGGCAGCCGCATTCGTGACTGGTCGATTGGTTTTGTCGATACCGTGTCCGATAACGCCTCCTGCGGCGTCTACGTGCTTGGTAGCCCGGCGCGACGCCCGGACGGGTTGGATTTAAAAAACTGCGTCATGCGTATGACCCGTAATCAGGAGGAGGTTTCCAGCGGGTGCGGCAGCGAATGTCTCGGTCATCCGCTAAATGCGGCGGTGTGGCTGGCGCGCAAAATGGCCAGCCTCGGCGAGCCGCTACGGGCCGGGGATATTGTGCTGACCGGGGCGTTAGGCCCAATGGTGGCGATTAACGCCGGCGATCGTTTCGCGGCTGATATCGACGGTTTAGGTTCAGTCGCGGCCACTTTTGTCGCCGAAGAGGAAGGCAGTGATGAGTAAACGTAAAGTCGCGATTATTGGTTCCGGCAATATCGGCACCGATTTAATGATCAAAATTCTGCGTCACGGGCGACATCTGGAGATGGCGGTGATGGTCGGCATCGATCCTGAATCCGACGGCCTGGCCCGCGCCCGGCGCATGGGGATTGCCACTACCTACCAGGGGGTTAGCGGCCTGCTGCAGATGGCGGAATTCGCCGATATCGATTTTGTTTTTGACGCCACCAGCGCCGGGGCGCATGTGAAAAACGACGCCGCGCTGCGGGAAGCCAAACCGGGGATCCGCGTTATCGACCTGACGCCGGCGGCTATTGGCCCGTACTGTGTACCGGTGGTCAACCTTGCGGTCAATCTTGCCGAGGGTAACGTTAATATGGTGACCTGCGGCGGTCAGGCGACTATCCCGATGGTGGCGGCGGTATCCAGGGTGGCGAAAGTGCACTACGCGGAAATTATCGCTTCGATTGCCAGTAAATCCGCAGGGCCGGGAACGCGGGCCAATATTGATGAATTTACCGAAACCACCTCACAGGCTATTGAGAAAGTCGGCGGGGCGGCGAAAGGCAAAGCGATTATCGTGCTGAACCCGGCGGAGCCGCCGCTAATGATGCGCGATACCGTTTATGTACTCAGCGAAGCGGCGTCGCAGCAGGAAATTGCCGCTTCGATCGCGGAGATGGCGGCGGCAGTGCAGGCTTATGTGCCGGGATACCGCCTGAAGCAGCAGGTACAGTTTGAGGTGATCCCCGAAGATAAGCCGGTGAATCTGCCGGGCGTTGGCCGCTTCTCCGGCCTGAAAACCGCGGTTTACCTGGAAGTTGAAGGGGCGGCGCACTACCTGCCAGCCTACGCCGGTAACCTCGATATTATGACCTCGGCGGCGCTGGCAACGGCGGAAAAAATGGCCCAGGCGATGAACGACACGGCGGGAGACGCGGCATGAACGGTAAAAAACTCTATATCTCAGACGTGACCCTACGCGATGGCATGCACGCCATACGCCACCAATACTCTCTCGATCATATCCGCCAGATTGCCCGGGCGCTGGACAGCGCAGGCGTGGATTCAATAGAAGTCGCCCACGGTGACGGTTTGCAGGGATCGAGCTTCAATTACGGCTTTGGCGCACACAGCGATATTGAGTGGATTGAAGCGGCGGCAGAGTCGGTCAGTCAGGCGAAAATCGCCACGTTATTGCTGCCGGGCATCGGAACGTTGCACGATCTTAAAAATGCATATCAGGCCGGGGCGCGGGTGGTGCGGGTCGCGACTCACTGTACTGAAGCGGATGTTTCCGCGCAGCATATTGCCTTTGCCCGGGAACTGGGAATGGACACCGTTGGTTTTTTGATGATGAGCCATATGATCCCGGCGGAACAGCTGGCGCAGCAGGCGCTGAAGATGGAATCGTACGGCGCGACCTGTATCTATGTGGTCGATTCCGGCGGCGCGATGAATATGAACGATGTTCGCGACCGTTTCCGCGCCCTGAAGACGGTACTGAAGCCGGAAACCGCTACCGGGATGCACGCGCACCATAACCTGAGTCTTGGGGTCGCCAACTCAATAGTCGCGGTGGAAGAGGGCTGCGACCGGATCGACGCCAGCCTGGCAGGAATGGGCGCTGGCGCGGGTAACGCGCCGCTGGAGGTATTTATCGCTGCGGCCGATAAGCTTGGCTGGAACCACGGTACCGATCTCTACGCGTTAATGGACGCTGCCGACGAACAGGTGCGCCCGCTACAGGACCGCCCGGTGCGCGTTGACCGGGAAACGTTGGCGCTGGGCTACGCCGGAGTGTACTCCAGTTTCCTGCGCCATAGCGAAGTGGCGGCGGCCCGTTACGGGTTGAGCGCGGTCGATATTCTTGTCGAGCTGGGCAAGCGGCGGATGGTGGGGGGACAGGAAGATATGATCGTCGATGTCGCGCTGGATCTGCTTAACCAGCATAAAAAATAAAAGAAACGCGCGGCTGGCAAGGTATCAGCCGCCATTCACCTGTTCCGATTATCAGGATATCTCCTGGGTACACTATGATGACGACCAATACTGCACGCGCCTCACGCCTGATGTTAACCGTCGGGCTCTGTTTTATGGTGGCCCTGATGGAAGGGCTGGATCTGCAGGCGGCGGGTATTGCCGCCGTGGGTATGGCGCGGGCGTTCGCGCTGGATAAAATGCAGATGGGCTGGGTTTTCAGCGCCGGGATCCTCGGCCTGCTGCCCGGCGCGCTGATTGGCGGTATTCTGGCGGACCGCCATGGCCGCAAGCGGATTCTGCTGGGTTCGGTTTTCCTGTTTGGCCTGTTCTCGATTGCCACTGTGCTGGCGTGGAGTTTCCCGGTGCTGCTGTTGGCACGCGTGTTTACCGGCATCGGGCTGGGGGCGGCGTTACCGAATCTGATTGCGTTAACCTCGGAAGCCGCCGGTCCCCGCTTTCGCGGCAGAGCGGTCAGCCTGATGTACTGCGGCGTTCCCATTGGCGCGGCGCTGGCGGCGGCGCTGGGTTTTTTCGGTCTCGCGAACGCCTGGCAGACGGTATTCTGGGTTGGCGGTATCGTTCCGCTGTTGCTGGTGCCATTATTGATTCGCTGGCTGCCGGAATCGCCGATTTTTCAGCATCGCACGACAAGCGTGCCGCTGCGCACGTTGTTCGCACCGGATAATGCCACCGCTACCTTGCTATTGTGGTTGTGCTATTTCTTCACTTTGCTGGTGGTGTATATGCTGATTAACTGGCTGCCGATGCTGTTAGTCGGCCAGGGATTCAGCGCCAGCGAGGCGGCGGGAGTGATGTTTGTGCTGCAGTTTGGCGCCGCCTGCGGCACGCTGCTGCTGGGCACGCTGATGGATAAGCTCAGTCCGCTGTGGATGTCGCTGCTGATTTACAGCGGTATGCTGACGTCGCTGCTGGCGCTGGGAACCGCCACATCGCTGGGGGCGATGCTATTTTCAGGGTTCGTCGCCGGACTGTTCGCCACCGGCGGGCAGAGCGTGCTCTATGCTCTGGCTCCGCTGTTTTATCGTAGCGAAATCCGCGTCACCGGGGTGGGTAGCGCGGTGGCGATTGGCCGTCTTGGCGCGATGAGCGGCCCGCTATTGGCCGGGAAAATGCTGGCATTGGGTACCGGTACTGTTGGGGTGATGGCCGCCTCCGCCCCCGGTATTTTGCTGGCCGGCGTGGCGGTATTCTGGCTGATGAAACGCCAGAAGCGTTCGGCGGTGGCCTGAGGTTTTCCGGTTAAGCGCAGCGCCAGCGGGGGACTTTCCCGATTTACAGCACCTTAAATCCGTGTGTGCCATCGCGTGCCAGCTGTTCAACGAGGCCGAACTCCCAGTCGAGGTAGGCCTGCATTGCCGAAGGCGAATTATCGGTCCCTTCATACGGGCGTCGATAGCGATCGCTACGCGGCGTGGCCAGATGCGTCTCGCCATGTTCCAGCGCCAGCCCGGCGTTAATCCACGCCAGCGTTCCGCCATTCAACAGTTGCACCGGTTTACCGGTTAATGCCGCCACTTCGGGCACCGCATATCTTGCCAGCAGGCTGCTGCCACAGGTGACAACGTAACGCTCAGCTGTAGGGAGCACCTCCAGCGCCTGGCGCAACTGTGAACGGACCAGCCAGTAAGCGCCGGGAATATGACGGGAGACATAGTTGGCGCTGGTGGTGAAATCCAGCACTATGGTGCCCGGTTCCCGCAGCTGTTCTGCCAACTGGCGCGGGGAAATTTCCACGGCCTGCGGCCCCGGCGGTACGCTGGCGGCGGGATTGCCGCGTTCGCTAAAGTCATCCAGGCGCGCATTGTTTAATACGGCAACCTCCCAGCCCATCTGCGCCAGCCAGGAGGCGGTAATCGGCGCACGAACGCCATCATCAGCGATAAGCACGATTCTCGCTCCGCGTACGCTGGCGAAATGATCGGTTTCCTGTACCAGTTGCCCGCCGGGCGCGCTGATGCTCTGTGGCAGATGGCCTGCGGCGTACTCCTCCGGGCTACGGACATCAAACAGGTAAGTGGTACGCGCGGGCTGCTGCTGCCAGCGCTCAAGGGTATGGCTGTCAATAAAGACAACCCCCGCGCGTTCGGCGAGCTGCGTTACCTCCGCCACCCGCTCAGCCGAGGCGCGAAAATCTGCGTCGTAGCGCCGCTGCTGGCCGTGCTCAAGTTCGAGTCCCGCCAGGCTCCAGCCGATAGTGCCGTTGCGCAATGCATAAACCGGATTTGTCAGACCGGCATTAAGTAACGATTGGCTGCCGATAATGCTGCGTGTACGCCCTGCACAGTTGACGATAACCGTCGTCTGCGGCGAAGGAATCAGTCCCTCAATGCGCAGCGCCAGTTCCCCGCCGGGCACGCTGATGCTGCCGGGAATATTCATGGTTTGATACTCATCGAAACGGCGTGCATCGACGATAATGACTTCCTGCCCGTTATCGATTCGCGCTTTCACCTCTTCGGCGCTCAAAGAGGGCGTATGTCGCTTGCTCTCTACCAGTTCCCCGAACGCTTTGCTCGGCGAATTGACGTCCTGAAACAGCTCTCCGCCGCTACGCTGCCAGCCCTGCAGGCCGCCTTCCAGTAAAGTCACATCCTGATAACCCCAGCGATGCAGGCGCTCAACGGCCTGTTCCGCCAAACCTTCACCGTCGTCGTAAACGGTAATTGCCGTTGTCAGGCGCGGTACGCGGCGAAAAATTTCCAGTTCCAGCTTGCTGAGCGGCAGACTGGCGGCGAAAAGTGGATGATTGCGCGCAAATTCGGCCTCTTCACGAACATCGATCAGCGCCAGCTCTGCGCCGTCAAGCAGCGCCTGGCGCAGCTGTGCCGCCGGGCGATAAGAGTATGTGGACATATTAATTATCCTTAGAGAGATCCCAGATATTGGGTAAGTGACGATTGGAGTAGCCGGAGACAAAAGGTTTGACGAGTCCTTCCGGGGTATAAACCGCGCGCCTGACGCCGCCGATATTGCCGCCGTAAACGTGAATACTGATAGAAACCTTATCCGCCAGCGCGTTGCTTACCCGGTGAATATCGCCATCCTGGGAGGAGACTTTTTCCACTTCGCCAGGGGAGAGTTGTTGGGCAAGGCCGCTAACCACCGGTTGTCCGCTCTTGTTCAGGCGGTAGCGCTGATTCACCTCTGCGCCGCGCAGCATACCGATAGCCCCCCACACCCGATGGTCGTGAATTGGCGTCGATTGTCCAGGCCCCCAGACGAAACTCACTACGGAAAAGCGCTGACCGGAATCGGCATGTAACAGATACTGCTGATAATGGTGAGGATGGGGCAGAGTGTACTCTTCCGGTAGCCAGTCATCTTTTTTCACCAGTTCGCCCAGACGCCGGGCCACGGCATCAAGCAAAGCGGGCTCATCGGCAAACTCGCGATGCAGGGCGTCAATGTCCTGAATAAACTGGCGTAATTTTTCCACTTGCGGTGCGGTCATGGTCGCTTCCTGTTGTCGGGACTGGTCTTTACGCTAGCAAAGGCGTTAATATAATTAAAATGCAATTTATGAATATATTAATATGCAAAAGTAACATTAAGGATACTATGCGCATTGACGACATCGACGCTCTGCTGGCCACCGTACAGTTTTCTTCCCTTAACCAGGCCGCAGACTATCTTGGCATTACCCAATCGGCGATCACTCGTCGCCTTCAGCGTCTGGAACAAACTCTGAACGTCACATTGCTGGCGCGTCAGACCCGACCGCTTACCCTGACCGCCGCCGGACACCGGGTTTACGAACAGTGTCTGAGCATCAAGCGGGAAACTAAAAAGCTGTATGGCCTGCTTGATCCCGAGGCGGAACCGCAAGGCATCCTGCGGCTCGGCGTGCCGCAAAGCGTGGCGGAAACTGCGCTGCAACCGGCGCTGACGGCGCTTCGTCAGCAATTCCCCGCTCTGCAACCGCAGGTCACCTGCGGCTGGAGCGGACTGTTGCAAAGACGGCTGGCGAGCGTCGAGCTGGATGGCGTGCTGGCGATGGGGCCTGAACAACAAAGTTTTGCTGAAGGATACAGCGGGCGACTGCTGTGCCCGCTGGATATTGTGGTGATTGCGGCGAAAAGCTGGCGTCTGCACGCCGGCGCGCTGCGGGATTGCGCGGAGAAGGGCTGGGTGCTGAATGCTGATGGCTGCGGCCTGCGGGCCGGGCTGATCCGTGCGCTGCAATCACAGGGATTGCGCCTAACGCTGAATGTGGAAACCGCAGGGGCTCAGTTGCAAATTGGCCTCGTGGCTCAGGGGCTGGGACTTGGCCTGGTGCCGCGCGCTGCGCTGGCCGCCAGTCCGTGGCGCGATGACGTTACGGTATTGACGCTGGAGGATTTTCATCCCGAGGTTCATCTATGGCTGGTTCATGCGCAGAATCTGGCGAACCTCAGCCAGCCGCTCACTTTTTTTGCCGGTAAAATCGTTCAGCAGCTTAATGTATCTGGTTGAAATACATATTTAATTTATTTAAATGCCGATATCGCATATTAAGATATGATAAAAATGCATTTTGTTCATTAAGGGCCTGTGTATAGGGTAATGAAAACGCGCCGCCGCTGCGGCCCATTCGTTATCCTGATACAAGGAGTTCTGTATGAGCATTCAGTTTCTCGGCATGATTGGCCACCGTCTGTCGTCCGAAACCATTCCTCCGGCGGGGCCGATCTTCGATCGCGATTACATCGTACGCTTTGCGCAAGCCCATGAAGCTGCGGGTTTTGACCGCCTGCTGGTCGGGCACTGGTCCGATCAACCGGACGGATTTCTGGTGACTGCGCTGGCTGGGCTATCGACGCAAAACATCAATTTTCTGCTGGCTCATCGTCCCGGTTTTATCTCGCCAACCCTTGCCGCGCGTAAATTCGCCACTCTTGAGCACCTGCTGGGGGGACGCCTTGCGGTGCATATCATTAGCGGCGGCAATGACGCAGAGCAACGCCGCGATGGCGATTATCTCGATCATGATCAGCGCTATGCGCGTACCGATGCTTTCCTCGACACCATTCGCAAGGTCTGGACCGCTGAACAGCCGGTGGATATCGCCAATGATTTTTATCAGGCGGAGCAGGCCTGGTCGGCGATTCGTCCGTTGCAAAAGCCGCATATTCCCCTCTATTTCGGCGGCTCATCGGACGCGGCTATTGCGGTAGCCGGCAAACATGCCAACGTCTTCGCCCTGTGGGGAGAATCGCTGGCGCAAACCCAGGAAACTATTCAGCGCGTGCGGGCCGAGGCGGCGAAACATCAGCGTGAAATTGGCTTCAGCGTCTCATTCCGTCCGATTATCGCCGATACCGAAGCTGAGGCCTGGGAGAAGGCCGAACATATTCTCCATGTCGCTACCGAGCGGGCGGCGCAGACCGTGGGCGGTTTTAAAGCCAAACCTGATAGCGTCGGGGCGCAGCGCCTGCGGGCAACGGCAGAGCAGGGCAAGGTGGTGGATAAACGCCTGTGGACCGGGATTGCGCAACTGGTGGGCGGAGGGCACAACTCCACCGCGCTGGTTGGCACCCCGGAACAGGTCGCCGATGCGCTGCTTGATTACTACGATCTCGGCGTGCGTAATTTCCTGATCCGTGGATTCGATCCGCTCAACGATGCCCAGGACTACGGTAAAGCGCTGCTGCCGATTACCCGCGAAAAAGCCGCATTACGCGCCGTAGCGGAGCGCGCATCGTGACCACTCAGACTACCGATGACTGGGCTCAGCAGCTCCCGGAGATTCGTCAACTCATGGCGGAGCAGGCGGCCAGCCTCGACGTCAGCGGCGACTTTCCGCGGCACAATATTGACCGTCTGCGCCAGCGCGGGTTTTTAAGCCTCGCCGTGCCGCAGCAGTACGGCGGGGCGGGGGTCGGTTTGCCAGGGCTTCAGCAGGCCATCGCCGCCATTGCCTGGGGCGAACCGGCGACGGCGCTGATCGTCTGCATGCAGTATCTGCACCATCTGCGGCTGGCGGAGAACGAAAACTGGGCTGAACCGCTACGCCAGCGGGTTTTTCAGGATGCCGTCGAACGAGGTGGCTTAATCAACAGCCTGCGCGTGGAGCCGGAACTGGGCTCTCCGGCACGCGGCGGTCTGCCGCAAACCGTGGCGATCCGCAGCGCAAAGGGCTGGCAAGTTAGCGGTCATAAAATCTATACCACCGGGATCGAGGGTCTCAGCTGGCTGGCTATCTGGGGGCGCAGCGACGACAGTCCGCCGCTGATCGGCACCTGGCTGGTTCCTCGCGATAGCGACGGCATCAGCGTTGTTAAAAGCTGGGATCACGCCGGAATGCGGGCAACCGGCAGCCACGAAGTCATTCTGAAAAACGTGCGGGTGGCCGCAGAGAACGCGGTGGACGTATGGTCTTCCGATGCGCCTCCGGCTCAGGATGCCGAACAGTTCCGTCTGTTTGCCAACCGCCATACGGCGCTACTCACGGCGATTTACGACAGTATCGCTCGCGCAGCGCGCGACTGGCTGGTGGCGTGGCTTACCGGGCGGACTCCCGGAAATCTTGGACAACCGCTTTCCAGCCTGCCGCGAGTGCAGGAAAAAGTCGGGCAAATTGACGGGCTGTTACTGGTGAATCGCACTCTGCTGGAGAAGGCCGCAGAGCTGGATTTTTCCGTCATCGAGGCGAACCTCGCAAAAGTCACCATTACCGAGAATGCTATTCAGGCGGTGAATCTGGCGCTGGAGCTCACCGGCAATCATGGTCTGAGTCGGCAAAACCCTCTGGAACGCCACTATCGCAACGTGCTGTGCGGACGGGTTCATACCCCGCAGAACGACAGTGCGTGGCTGGCGGCAGGTAAATATGTTTTTAAAAAATAAGGATAATTCATATGCGCATACTCAATTTTACCCGTTTAGCCGGGGCGGTCATCCTGCTGGCGCTGAGCGGCTATGCGGCGGCCCAGGAACGAATCACGCTGCGAATCGCCGATCAAAAAGGCGGAATGCGTTCGCAGCTGGAGGCCGCCAATGCCTTACAAAATCTCCCTTACGATATTAAGTGGTCCGAGTTCCCGGCCGCCGCGCCGCTGGCGGAAGCGCTCAATGCAGGTGCCGTGGATGCCGGGATTATCGGCGATGCGCCGTTGCTGTTCGCACTGGCTAACGGTGCGCCGGTCAAAGCTATTGCCGTCGATAAAAGCAACCCGGCCGGTACTGCTGTGCTGGTCTCTCCCGGCAGTCCGTTGAAAAACGCGGCGGATTTAAAAGGCAAGCGTATCGCCACCGGTAAGGGGTCGATTGGCCATTTCGTGGCGCTGAAAGCGCTGGAACAGGCGGGTATTTCGCCGAAAGATGTGCAGTGGGTATTTCTCGGTCCGGTGGATGCCAAAGTGGCGCTGCTTAGCGGCTCGGTTGATGCCTGGGCGACCTGGGAGCCGTATACGACCCAACTGGTCAAGACCGGTGCCGGGCAGATCCTGGTCACCGGTAAAGGGCTGCTGCCGGGCAATACCTTCCTGGCGGCAACGAATGATGCCCTTAAAGATCCGCAAAAGCATGCGGCGCTTCAGGATTACCTTAATCGCCTGGCCACGGCCCAGCGCTGGGCCTACGACAACCTCGATAGTTACGGCAAAACATTGGGGGAAATTATCCGTTTCCCGGCGGATATCGCCCGCGCGCAGTTCGCCAATCGCCATTCCCAGTGGCTGCGTCTGGACCCGCAGACGGTAGCCCAGCAGCAGTCTACAGCGGACTTTTATTTCACCAATGGGCTGATCCGCGCAAAGCTGGACGTGAAGCCGACATTTGATAATGGTTTTAGCGTGCCTGCCGCGCAGGTGGAGGTGGCACCATGATGACATCCGGTTTTTCCCGTCGTCGTTTCTTACAGTTGACCGGTAGCGCCGCGTTGGCGGGAGTATCTTTGCCGCTATGGGCCCATGATATGGCAGCCGCAGGCAGCGGGCTGGCGCATCCGGCTCTGCGCCTGGCGGAACCGTACAAAATTAAACTGGCGATCAACAAAAACGCGGTATGCCTTGCCCCCGTCGCGGTGGCGGAGCAGCAGAAAATTTTCAGTAAGTATAATCTCGATGTTGAGTTCGTTAACTTCGGTAATTCGACGGATGTGCTGCTGGAGGCGATTGCCACCGGCAAGGCCGACGCCGGAGTGGGAATGGCGTTGCGCTGGCTGAAGGCGCTGGAGCAGGGATTTGACGTTAAGCTTACTGCCGGGACTCACGGCGGCTGTTTGAATCTGCTGACGGCAAAAAATTCGCCGTTCGGCGGCCTTGATAGCCTGAAAGGGCAAACGATTGGCGTCACCGATATGGCCGGACCAGATAAAAACTTCTTCGCGATTTTACTTAAGCGCCACGGCATCGATCCGATAAGCGATGTGCAGTGGAAAGTCTATCCGGCCGATCTGCTCAGCGTGGCGCTGGATAAACGCGAAATCGCCGCCATTAGCGGCAGCGAACCGTTTAGCTATCGCCTGCTGAAAACCGGTAAATATCAGCTTATCGCCAGCAATATGACCGGCGATTACGCAAATCTGAGCTGCTGCGTGCTGGGCGTCAGCGGGACCCTGGTGCGTGATCATAAACCTGCGGCGGCCGCGCTAACTCAGGCTATTCTTGAGGCGCACAGCTATGCCGCCGCGCACCCGGAAAGCGTGGCGCAATCCTTCCTCGCCCATGCTCTGAATACCAATGAAGCGGAGATTAGCGGCATCCTTCACGGCCAGGGGCACGGCCACCACGCGGTGGGCGAGGCGTTTGTCAAAGAGCTGACACAGTACGCCGTGGACCTTCAGCGCGTTCAGGTGATCAAACAGGGCGTCGATCCTCACCAGTTTGCGGAGAGCATTTATGCCAACGTATTCGCCTGAACGGGTGCTATCGTGCCAGACAAGTCGCAGGTCGCTGTGGCGGGAAGGCGGGCTTGCCGCCGCGCTATGGCTGCTGGGCGGCCTCTTTACGCAGGCCTGGCCTGATGCCGGGCGACGTTGGCCGTTTAGCGAAGCGTGGGCGCTGGCGCAGCTGACTATCGGCGGCGGACTGTTGCTGCTGGCGCTGAGCTACCGCTACTGGCGGCAGCGGGGCGCGCGTTTGCAGCATGCCGGAAAGTGGCTGGCGCTGCTGCCGGTGCTGTTTGCGCTATGGGAAGGTCTGACGGCGAAAACGGCGTTGCTGCCTGTGCCGTTTTTCGCGCCGCCGCAGGCGCTGATTGAAGTGCTGCATGATGACTGGCCGCGTCTGCTCGATAGTCTGCTGCATTCATTGGGGTTACTCGGATTCGGTGTTTTGCTTGGCACTAGCAGCGGTTTTATCAGCGGTCTGGCGATCGGCTGGTCCCAGCGCATCGGCTACTGGGTACATCCGGTTTTACGCCTGCTGGGGCCGGTGCCGTCCACCGCCCTGCTGCCTTTATGCCTGTTTATCTTTCCCTCAAGTTTCGGCGCCAGCGTTTTTCTGATTGCGCTCAGTACCTGGTTTCCGGTCACGGTACTGACCTGGTCCGGGGTTATCGGTATCGATAAGGCGTGGTATGACGTGGCGCGGACTCTGGGTGCCAGCCAGCGCTTTCTGATCCTGCGAGTGGCGATTCCTGCCGCTTTGCCGAACGTATTTGTCGGCCTGTTTATGGGGCTTGGCGCATCATTTTCGGTATTGATTGTCGCCGAAATGGTGGGGGTGAAATCCGGGATCGGTTTTTATTTGCAATGGGCGCAGGGTTGGGCGGCATATCCCAATATGTACGCGGCGTTGCTGATGATGGCGCTTTTATGCTCTGGCCTGATAAGCGGGCTGTTTGCGGTACGTGACCGGCTGCTGAGCTGGCAGCGGGGAGGGATGCAATGGTAACTGCGACGGTAACGTCCCAGGCGACATCGATCGGGGCTGAAGTGTCGATAAATCATCTTCATCATGCGTTCACCCTCGGTAAACAGACGGTTCCGGTTCTGGAGAATATCAGCCTGCAACTACGGGCAGGAGAGAGCGTTGCGCTGCTCGGGCCATCGGGCTGCGGTAAATCGACCCTGCTGCGGCTGCTGGCGGGGCTGGAGCCGCAGCAGAGCGGGCAGATCCAGATCGATCGTACAACGATGGGCGGACCGGGGCCCGAGCGGATTCTGGTGTTTCAGGACCCGACGCTTTACCCGTGGCTGACGGTGCGGCAAAACGTGCTGCTGGGGCCGCAGGCGCAGGGGAAGAAGGGGCTGGAGCCAAAGGCCGACGCGCTGATTTCGCGAATCGGACTCCAGGCATTTAGCGAGGCGTGGCCGCGTCAGCTTTCCGGCGGGATGGCGCAACGTGCGGCGCTGGCGCGCGCGTTGTTAAATGAACCGCGCCTTCTGTTATTAGATGAGCCGCTGGGAAAACTCGATTCGCTCACACGCATCAGTATGCAGCGGGAGTTGATCGCCTTGTGGCAGCAGCAGGGCTATACCAGCCTGCTGGTGACCCACGATATCGAAGAGGCGTTACTGCTATGCGAGCGGGTACTGGTCATGTCGCCGCGTCCTGGGAGAATTATCGCCGAATTTGCGCTACCGCTTGAATTTCCTCGCCATCGTGACAATCCGCTGCTGTTGCAGCATCGGCAGGATATTTTGCGCATTCTGGGGCAGGCAGAGGATTGGTAAGGCATTGACCGGTAACCCGGATAAGGCGTTTTTACGCCTTATCCGGGAACCTGCAACTGCTTAAAAATCCATCTTCACCGTGAACTGTACTTCACGTGGGTCGCCAATCTGGTTACTGAGATTATTGGAGCCGATCGATGAGGTGTAATAGGTCTTATCGAATAGGTTCTTCACGTTAACCTGTAGAGTGACCGGATATTGCAGCTTCATCTTATAGGCCGCGAATACATCCGCTACCGCATAGCCCTGCAGATAATAGTCCGCGCCGTTGGTGCCGGAACGTTTGCTCACCGCGTGACCGCCGCCGCCGATGGTCAAGGTGTTACTGTCATAAACGTTATGAATGTCGTAGCTCAGGAACAGCGAGCCGGTGTGCTTCGGCACGTTTGGCAGCGGTTTGCCTTTGTAATCAGGGTCATCGGTCACTTTCGCGTCGGTATAACCGTAGCTGGCAATCACGCTCAGGTTATCGGTCAATGAGCCGGCAACATCCACTTCGACGCCGCGCGAGCGCACTTTCCCGGCGGTTTTGGCAATGGTTTCATCACCCACCGATTCGGTATAGAGAACATTACGCTTATCAATATCAAACAGCGCGATATTGGCGGTTACCCCGTTGAACAGCTCGAACTTAGCGCCCAGTTCGTAAGCGGTGGACTCTTCCGGCGGCAGGTTGCCGATATAGCTGGCGATGGAGGATTGCGGCATAAACGACTGCGCCACGTTACCGAACAGCGAGACAGAGGGCGTCAGCTTATAGACGAGGCCGACTTTCGGCGTCCATTTCTGGTCGCTGCTGTCGGTATTGGCGTTAAACGGACGGCCTTTACCCGCGTACTGGGTGTAATACTGATAGCGCACCCCGGCAACGGCAATCCAGTTATCGGTGAGATATAGCGCGTCCTGAACATAACCCGCATAGCTCTCCTGCCGAATACGCTGATCGCTATCGGAGGCCGAGACGCTGGAGCATTTGCCGACCGTGCCATAAACCGGGTTATAGATATTGAATCCCTGCACTTTCTTACAGCGGATCATATCGGTCCGCAGCAGATCGTAATTCTCGTAAGCCACGCCGGTAAGGATCTCGTTGTAGAAGCCGCCAATGACCACGTTACCCTGTAAATCCGCCCGCGTGGCGTGCATTTTCTGGGTTGAGCCGTGGGTAGCGTCGACGCGACGGGTCAGGTCACCGGTCGCGGAATCGTAGGCCATCACGCGGGCCTGGTTATCGTTGTAGTGATCCTGGCTGTAGCTGTAGTCAAATCGCGCGGTCCAGGCGTCATCGAGACGGTATTCCGCATTCAGCTGCGCGAGGTCGGAGTAACCCTCGGTAATGTTAAACGGTTCATCAAAACGCGTTTTGCGATCGACGTTAACCGCATGGCCGGTGTTCAGATCGAAGATGGTACCGCGATCGAACGGCGTGCTGTAGTTACGGTGGGAATACGACACGTTAACCGTCGCCCGATCGCCGAACCAGGTCAGGGAAGGGTTGATAAAGCTGCTCTTCTGCTTGCCGAAACTGCGCCAGTAGTCTTCGTTCTGGTATTCGCCAATCAGGCGATACGCGAGGCGCGTGCCTTCGACAGGGCCGGTGACATCAAACTGACCGGTGCCGCCGCCAAAGCTGGTGGAGGTGGCGGAAATCGAGCCGCCAAAGGTACGCGCCGGGCGTTTGGTGACCACGTTAATCAGTCCGCCGGGATCGAGAATACCGTACAGCGTTGACGCCGGGCCTTTAAGGACTTCGACGCGTTCGGTCGCGGCGGTAAAGCTGCGCGGTAGCACGGTGCGCAGCCCGTTGGTCATAATCGAACCGTCGCGGTTAGCGCCAAAGCCGCGGCGGGTAAATGCATCCTGAGTCCCGCCGAGGGTATTGGTCTGTACAACGTTGGCGACGTTATACAGCGCCTCGTCGAGGTTGGTGGCGTGCTGATCCTGTAGCACCTTGTCGCTCACGGTATTGACCACCTGGGGAATGTCCAGCATCGGCATCGTGGTCAGGGTAGCGGTTGAGGTGTTGACCGGTTGATAACCGTTGGTGGCGTTCTGTTGCGTGTTGTCGGCCACCACCGTAATGGTTTCATCGGCGGTTTTTTTCTCTTTATCGGCGCTATTTTCCGCAGCCAGGATCCCCGGAGAGGTTAAAAAAATCAGTGAAAAAAGCGCACGCCCTTTTAATGTCGAAAAAGGGACATTTAATGGAGTCATTTTCTGTTTCTCGTGAACGAACCTCGCCTTTGCGGGGAGGTAAAGCCAATAAAATCATTGCCCTGAAATATAGGTCTATCTGTTTTTACGCCAGTTTGCGGCCAGATATGTAATTGAGAATCATTCAATCACGAAGGAATGTAGTAGTAAATGTTATGTAAGATAAAAAAACAGCAAAAGAAATAATCAATGAGTTACCGGAAAATATTAAAGGCGAATGTTATTTATTTTATTGTTTTTAATGATAATTAAATCATAGTGATGTTATGTGTTTTTGAATGATGTTTCGCTGTAGCCGGGATGCTAATGGGGTATTGACTACTACATTCATCCGCCGCATGATCAAAAGAGAATGAGAGTTATTTTTGTTTGAGTGCGGAACGCGCGGGCCTGTCGCCACGCCGTTGCGGCGCGGGAGTAAGTTATGCCACAGCGGGTGTTGCCTGCAGAGCAGGGGATTGTCCTGGATTCCCTGTCGGCCGGATATGGCCAGACGCGAATTGTCGATAATATTCAATTGACGATCCCCCACGGGAAAATGACGGTACTGGCCGGCGCCAACGGCTCGGGTAAATCAACGCTGCTGTCGACCATCGCCAGGATGCTCAGGCCGCTGGGCGGCTGTGTGCGCCTGGACGGTGAGGAAATTCATCAGATGCCGACCCGGGAAGTTTCCCGTCGTTTAGGTATTTTACCGCAATCGCCGCTGACGCCCGAAGGGCTGACGGTCTTTGAACTGGTCTCGCGCGGGCGTTATCCCTGGCAGGGGCTGATGCGTCAGTGGTCCGATGTCGATGAACAGGCAGTCGAAGAGGCGCTCCGGCTCACCGGCACCGCCGAATTCGCCCATCTGGCGGTGGATAGTCTTTCCGGCGGCCAGCGTCAGCGCTGCTGGATTGCAATGGCCCTGGCGCAGCAAACGGCGACTATTCTGCTTGATGAGCCGACCACCTGGCTCGATCTGCGCTATCAGGTGGACATTCTCGAACTGCTGCAAACCTTAACCCGCGATCATGGCCGCACCGTGGTGACCGTGCTCCACGATCTGAACTTTGCGGTGAACTACGCTGACATGCTGGTATTTCTCAAAAAAGGGCATATCGCTGGCGTGATCGGTGAAGGTGAGCTCTGTACGCCGGAGCTGATTAAAACCGTCTTTGACGTTGACGTGCAGATGTCCCTCAACCCGCTGACCGGTAAACCCTTTTTTATGCCCTTTCGCGTACGCGGGGAGGGGGCATGACGAGCGCCTCCGTGCGGCTCCTACCGCGCCGACAATCCCGGCCGCGGCTGACGCTGGTACTGCTGAGCTTACTGCTGCTCGGCGGTTCGCTGGTGCATCTTGGTCTTGGTGCGCGCTGGATTGCGCCGCACACGGTGCTTCAGGCGCTGTTGCACTACGACCCGCGCAATTTCGATCACCGCATTATTGTTGATTTACGCCTGGTCCGGCTGGCGGCGGCGCTGCTCACCGGCGCGGCGCTTGGCGTGGCGGGGCTGCTGCTGCAGACCGTGATCCGCAATCCGCTGGGTGAGCCGCATATTCTCGGCCTTAACGCCGGGGCCTCGCTGGCGGTGGTGGCGACCTCTGCGCTGGGGATAAGCTTCGGCGGCGTCGCACTGGCACGCCCCCTGACCGCCGTCTGCGGCGCGGCGCTGCTGTTTGGTGGCGTGATGCTGCTCTCTTCCTCCGGGCGCGGCGGGGTGACGCCATTACGTATTACCCTCTGCGGGGTGGCGCTGTCGGCGTTTGCCTCGGCGGTGACGGCGGCGATTCTGATCCTCGATGAGCAAACGCTGCTGGCGATACGTACCTGGCTGGCGGGCGACCTGGCCGGTCTGAACTGGCGCACGCTGCGTTCAGCGCTGATCCCGGCCCTGAGCGGGCTGATCATCGCCCTGGTGATAGCGCCGCGTCTGAACGTGCTGGCGCTGGGCGATAAAGTCGCTCTGGGGCTGGGGGTCAGGATTATGCAGACCCGACTGCTGGGACTGGCGGCGATTGCTTTACTCTGCGGCTCGGCGGTGGCGGTGGCCGGACCGATTGGCTTTGTCGGGCTGGTGGTGCCGCATGTGGTGCGTCGGCTGGTTAGCGAAGATATTCGCCTGGCGCTACCGCTGGCCGCCCCGGTTGGCGCGCTGCTGCTGTTGCTGGCGGATATCGCCGCCCGCACGCTGGTGGCGCCCCAGGAGCTGGCGACCGGCGCGATGACCGCGCTGGTGGGCGCGCCGGTGTTTATTTTTATCGCCGCGAGGTTTTTTAAATGAAACGCGCCGTCCGTCGCGCCGGATTTCGTCCCCTTGCTATCGGCTACCGGCATATTTTACTTCGCCCGGCGGCGTTAAAAACCGCCGCTGGATTGCTGTTCGCCATCCTGTTACTGGCGCTGTTCGGCCTGACCCGTGGCAGCTTTCCGATGCCATCAGGAACCTTACTTCGCGCGCTGATGTCGCCAGAAAACGTGGCCGAACAGCAGCGCTTTATTCTGTTTGATATCCGCCTGCCAAGGCTGTTTATGGCGCTGCTGAGCGGGGCGATGCTTGGTCTGGCGGGTGCGGCGATGCAGAGTATTACCCGCAACGGTCTGGCGGACCCCGGCCTGATCGGCGTGAAAGAGGGAGCCAGCATTGTGGTGCTGGCGCTGGTGCTGTTCTTTCCGGCGGTGGGATTAGTCTGGCGGCCGCTGGCGGGGATGCTCGGCGGCTTGCTGGTGGCGCTGCTGGTGTTGCTATTGGCGCGAGATTGCTCGCGTCCGCGTTTTATTCTTATCGGGATCGGCGTGTCGTGGACGCTGGCTTCAGCGGTTGGCATTTTTATGACCACCGCCGACGTGCGCGACGTGCAGACGGCGATGATCTGGCTGACGGGGAGTCTGCACGCGGCGACCTGGCCGCTGTTGGCCGTGGCCTTCTGCTGGGCGTTGCCGGGGGCGCTGATTCTGTTTCTTACCGCGAGGGCCGCCGATGTGGCGCTGCTGGGCGACCGTACCGCAATCGGTCTTGGCGTTCGTTTACAGCAACTGACGCTGCTGCGCTTTTTTGCGCCGGTGCTGCTGACTTCGGCGAGCGTCTCCTGCGTCGGCAGTCTCGGTTTTGTTGGTCTGATGGCACCGCATATGGCGCGCTTTTTGCTGCGTGGCGGCCAGGTGGCGCTGCTCAGCGGCAGCGCGTTAGTTGGCGCGCTGCTGGTACTGGTCACCGATACCATCGGCCGACTGGCTTTCGCGCCGCTACAGATCCCGGCGGGAATCGTGATTGCTCTGGTTGGTTGCCCATTTTTTATTGTGCTGCTCTGGCGTCGCCGTGACGCCCTGTAAATCAAAAAGGATTGCTATGCGTTGGTTCGTTTCTCTGCTGCTGCTGTTGGCGGGCGTCGCCGCGGCCGCCGATACGCAAACTTTCACCGACGATTCAGGTCGCACGGTGACGGTTCCGCTGCATCCGCAGCGTATTGTATCGATGCACGATCTGGATATTACCATTCCGCTTATTGAGCTTGGGGTTCCGCCGGTGGCCAGCCACGGGCGCACCCGCCCGGACGGCAGCCACTTTTTACGCGCCAGCGCGCAGTTGACTGGGGTTGATTTCGATAACAGCGCGATTCAGTTTATCGGCACGGCGGACATCGACCTTGAAGCAGTAGCCGATGCGAAACCAGATTTGATTATCACTGAACCCAGTCGTCATGTCCCGATAGAACAACTGGAGAAGATTGCGCCAACGGTAAGTATCGATCATTTGCAGGGCAGTGCGCCGCGTATTTATCGCAAGCTGGCGCAGCTGACCGGCACCCAGGCCAGGCTGGCGATCCTTGAGCGCCGCTATCAGGCGCAGATTAAGCAACTGAAGGCGACGGTCGATACGCAGAAGATCGTCGTCTCGGTGATTCAGGCTAACAACGGCAAGGTGACCGTACACCATTCCTATCATGCGCTGGGGCGCGTACTGCGCGATGCCGGGTTCCGTTTCCCGCCGCTGATCGACAAGATACCCGATGGTCAGCGGATTGACGTTAGCGCCGAGCAGTTGCCGGAGCTGGATGCCGATTTCGTGTTCGCCACCTGGCGTTCCGATACCGGCGGTAAACCGCAGGATGAACTGCAGGCGATGGAAGGCGTTATGCCTGGCTGGTGTGACTTTATGCGCGCCTGCCGGAGCGGGCGCTATATTTTGCTGCCGCGTGAGGATGTGATTTCTAACTCGTTTGCCGCACTGACGCTGATGGTTGCCGAGGTGCAGTCGCATATTGCCGGTCGGCCAATGCCCGAGGGGGAGAAATGAAAACCGCGGAGAGAAGAGAGAGAGGGCGGGTCGACCTGTTCGGCGAGCGTTTTCGCGCCCGTGCGCATCAGCTTTCGCCACGCCTGCTGGCGGTAGCCAGCTATATCAATGATAACCGCGAAGTGGTGCTGGAGCGCACGGCGATGGAGATCGCCACCGCGACCCATACCTCGGATGCCACGGTCGTGCGCGCGATCCAGGCGCTGGGTTTCGCCGGACTGCGCGAACTGAAACAGACCATGGAGCGCTGGTTCGGTCCGTCGCCGACCTCGGCGGAAAAAATGCTCTCGACGGTGAGCGAACTGTCCAGCGATATCAATTCAAGTATTAATTTCGTGCTTGAAGGGCATCAGCGGGCTTGCGAGGTGCTCTCCCGACCTGATAACCGTGCGGCGATGGCGCAGGCGGTGGCGCTGCTGACCGACGCCCGTCAGGTGGGAATTTTCGGTATCGGCGCATCGGGTATCCTGGCGGAATATACCGCGCGGCTGTTGAGCCGCATTGGTTTGCCTGCGTATGTGATGAACCGCACCGGGTTCAGTCTTGCCGAGCAGTTGATTAGCCTGCAGCGTGGCGATGTGCTGATTATGATGGGGCAAAAATCCCCGCACCGTGAGGGGATGACAACGCTACGTGAAGCCCGGCGGCTCGGGATCCCGACAATCTTGTTAACGCAGGCGGTCGATTCTCGCTTTAGTCAGGAGGCGCAGGTGGTCATCGACGTGCCGCGCGGCGGCGATAACGGACGAGTGCCGTTACACGGCACGGTTCTGGTGTGCCTGGAGATGATTGTGCTATCGGTCGCTTCTACCGCGCCGCAAAAGACGGTGAAATCGATGAAGCGGATCAATGAATTGCATCGCGCGATTGGTAAATCCGGCGGTAAACGGAGCTAAACGACAGATAATCCACTATCAGAAAGGTTTTTGGTTGCATGCCATACTAAGCCTGTGTATTTTTATGCAACATAAGTGCATAAAAAGGAGTTTCTATGATTAAGCACTGGCTGAAAGCAGGTTGTCTGATGGCGGCGCTGATGGGCAGCGTTCAGGCGGCTCAGCAAACGTATGTGGTTGGCGCGGGCGGCACCTATCGCCCGTTTGAGTTTGAAAATAGCCAGAAACAGCTGGAAGGTTTTGACATTGATATCATTAAAGCGATCGCCAAAGCGGAAGATTTTGATATCAAACTGGTTAATACGCCGTGGGAAGGAATTTTCGCCACCCTGAGCACCGGCGATCGCGATATTATCATTTCCGGGATCACCATTACCGATAAGCGTAAGCAGATGGTTGATTTCTCGGCCCCTTATTTCCCGGCAGAGCAGTCCATCGTTGTTCCGGCGGATTCGAAAGTCACCTCGCTGGCGGCGTTGAAAAACGAGAAAGTTGGCGTGGTGAACTCCAGCACCGGTGATATCGTGGTTTCTGAGGTGCTGGGAAAAAACAGCACCGCTATCAAGCGCTTTGATAACACTCCGCTGATGTTGCAGGAGCTGTTTGAGGATGGCGTAAGCGCGGCGGTAGGCGATGTTGGCGTAGTGAAATATTACATCAAGCAGCATCCAGAAAAGCAGTTCAAACTGGTGCCGGACGCGAAATTTGAGCGTCAGTATTTCGGTATCGCGGTGGCGAAAGGCAACAGCGAACTGCGGGCGAAAATCAACGCCGGATTACAGAAAATCATCGCTGACGGCACCTATGCCAAAATCTATAAAACCTGGTTCGACGACAACGTTCCGACGCTGCCAGCGCAATAATCCGCAGTTTGTTTTCATCACGGCTATCGACTCTGGCGATAGCCGTATTTTTTAGGGAAGAATTATGACGGGATTCCGTTGGGAGATCATTGAGGAGTACGGTCCGTTGTTTATCGACGGCGCCTTGATGACCATTAAATGTACCATTATCTGCGTGATCCTCGGCACCCTGTGGGGGCTGACTCTCGGGCTGGGGCGTATGGCGAAAGCCGAACACGGCGTGTGGAAATACGTTCTGCGTTACCTGGTGCAGTTTCCGGTACGTTTCTACGTTAGCGCATTTCGCGGCACGCCGCTGTTTGTGCAAATTATGGTGGTCCACTTCGCGCTGGTGCCGCTGTTTATCAACCCGCGCGATGGGCTGCTGGTTACCAGCGGGATAATGAGCGCCGATTTGGCCCGTGAACTGCGTTCTGACTATGGCGCGTTTCTTTCCTGTGTCGTGGCGATTACGCTGAATGCCGGCGCTTATGTGTCGGAAATTTTCCGCGCCGGTATTCAGTCGATCGATAAAGGACAAATGGAAGCCTCTCGCGCCCTGGGGATGCCGTGGTGGAAGACCATGCGTCAGGTGATTCTGCCCCAGGCGTTTCGCCGCATTCTGCCGCCGCTGGGCAACAATGCTATCGCCATTGTGAAAGATTCTTCGCTGGCCTCGGCAATTGGTCTCGCCGATCTGGCCTACGCCGCGCGTACCGTTTCCGGCGCTTACGCCACCTATTGGGAACCGTATCTGACGATCTCTCTGGTTTACTGGGTGATTACTTTCCTGCTGGCGCAGCTGGTTAACCGTCTGGAAAAGAGGTTTGGCAAAAGTGATTCATATTAAAAATCTGCATAAGCGCTTCGGCGACAGCCATGTTCTGCGCGGCATCAACTGCGATATCAAACCACAGGAAGTGGTCTGCATTATCGGTCCGTCAGGTTCGGGGAAAAGCACCTTTCTGCGCTGTATGAACGCGCTGGAAACCGTCAGTGAAGGTGAGGTTGAGGTTAATGGTTTTGCCGTTCACGATCGCGCCACCGATCTCAATAAGATGCGTGAAAGCGTCGGCATGGTTTTTCAGCGCTTCAACCTGTTCCCGCATAAAACGGTGCTGGAAAACCTGATTATGGCCCCGATAAGCCTGCGCGGCATGGCGCGAACGGAAGCGGTACATCTGGCTGAGGAACTACTGGCTAAGGTGGGGCTGAGCGATAAGCGCGACGCCTGGCCTTCCAGCCTTTCCGGTGGTCAGCAGCAGCGGGTGGCGATTGCGCGGGCGCTGGCGATGCAGCCTTCGATTATGCTGTTTGATGAGCCCACCTCGGCGCTGGATCCTGAGCTGGTGGGCGATGTACTGGAAGTGATGAAAAATCTCGCCAGCGAAGGGATGACGATGGTGATCGTGACTCACGAAATGGGGTTTGCCCGCGAAGTGGCTGACCGGGTTATTTTTATCGACCAGGGCATTATTCAGGAAGAGGGTAAACCGGTGCAGATCTTTAGCGCGCCAACTAACCCGCGCACCGCCGCTTTTCTGAGTAAAGTGCTGTAACGGTCTCCGTCCCGGCGTAGGTGCGCCGCCGGGGGCGGCCCGATAGTTAAAATCTATTGCGCCGCCTCGCTAATATCATTAATTTTTTCTTCACGTTCATTCGCGTCCGCTAACAGCGTTTTTTCGTTTGTGCCAAGGCACTGGATCAACAGGAACAGCACGCCGCTGGCCAGCAGCGCCATCACCAGCCCATCATAACCGACGACGCTGATCAGGAGTCCGCTGACTACCGGACCCGCCACGCTGCCCGCCGACCAGAAGAAGCCTAATAGCGCGTTGATCATAATTAGCTTCTGCCCGGAGAAGGTTTTCCCGGCGCGAACCAGCGAAAGGGTATAGAGCGCCCCCGCCGCGGCGCCGAGAATCAAACAGCCGCTAATCAACGGGATATGCGACGACAGCAGGAAAGGCAAGGCCAGCAGAGCGAGGCAGAAGACCACCGCGCAACTGAGATGCACGCGGCGAATGCCAAAGCGGTCGGCAATCCAGCCCAGTGGCGCCTGAAACACGGCATCGCCGGTTAATACCACCGTCACCAGCAGTACCGCCATCACATCATTTAATCCTTTATCCATACCGTAGAGCGGCAGCAGCGCCAGAATGCTGGCGTCGAAAAAGGCAAAGCAGAATACGCCGGAGGCCAGCACGGGTAAAAAGGCGCCAAGGCTGCGCCAGCCGGGGCGTTCGGCGAGCCGCTCTCGGCTGCCGGAAGGTAAATGGCGGAGCATCAGCAGGCAGGCGAAGGTCACGATGCCGACCAACAACAGCGTCCAGAGCCGATATGCCTCTCCGGCGGAAATCAACAGCGGCCCCGCCAGCTGGCAGCCGGTAAACGCGGAGGCATAAATGCCGGTAAGCATCGCCCGGTTTTTGCCCGCCGCGCCGCCAGTGATCCAGCTTTCGCCAAGTACGATAATGACCCCCGAAGCCAGGCCGGTAACCAGTCGCGGCAGCAGGAGATGAGCGAGAGATAAAGCGAGGCAGGAGGCGATTGTCGCCAGCGCCAGCGCCACCAGGCTGACGGAAAGCAGCGTTCCCATCTCAAAACGCCGGCACAAGGCCGGCGAGAGGAAGGAGGAAAGCATCATTCCCGCTGGCGGCAGCGCGGCCAGCAGACCGACGTAGAAGGCATCAATCTGCTGCTGCGCCAGCGCAAGACTGATTAAAGGCACCGTATAGCCAGTGATAAATCCCACTAATGACGCCGCCATGATCATCGCCAGCGTGGGGGCCAGACGATTCTGCTCTGGGTTAAACATTTTATTTCCGATAACGGAGAAGTGAAGAGTGAATTATTCGGTAAAATTACCATATGGCTGCATAATAATTAATCATGAGCCGTATGTCACCGGGGATCTGACTGTAAAAAGGGTGAACTGGCGCAATACCATATGAAAACGGAGCGTCGTTGAATTGAGCGGAAGTTGTCAGGGCGCTGGCGAAAGGATATAACCAACAGGCTGGCGGGGTACCTGTAGCCCTAACTTATTGATGAAAAGACGCGTTCAGCGCTGATGCTGTGCGGAAGAGGAGTAAGACATGGCAGTATCCCCTTCATTGATCGCCGAGGCTATTCGCTGGCGACGTGATTTTCATGCTTGTCCTGAGCTGGGGTATCAGGAACAGGAAACCTCACGCCGGGTGGCCGAACTGCTCGTCTCATTTGGTCTTCAGGTGCATAGCGGGCTGGCGGGTACGGGCGTGGTTGCGACGCTGGAAAACGGCCCCGGACCGGTGATTGGCCTGCGGGCAGATATGGACGCTCTGCCGATAACCGAGTTGGGAGACGTGAGCTATAAATCGCGCAATCCTGGGGTGATGCACGCCTGTGGTCACGATGGTCATAGCGCGATGCTGCTGGCGGCAGCGGCGCATCTGGCGCAGACCCGACGTTTTCGCGGCACCGTCCACTTTGTGTTTCAGCCCGCCGAAGAGAATCTTGGCGGCGCGCGTAAAATGGTTGAAGAGGGGCTTTTCGAGCGCTTCCCGATGGACGCCATTTACGCCCTGCATAACTGGCCGGGCATTCCGCTGGGGCAGGTGGTGATTAACAGTGGTGCGATGATGGCATCGCTTGATGCATTCGAAATTACCCTGACAGGTAAAAGCTGTCATGCGGCGATGCCCGAGCGCGGCGCGGACCCCATCGTGGCCGCCGCGCAGTTGATTATGGCGCTGCAAACGATCCCTTCGCGCCGCCTGTCGCCCCAGGAGGCGACGGTGGTGAGCATTACGCAGATTGCCGGTGGCGAGGCGATTAACGTGCTGCCGGACAAAGTGGTGCTCCGCGGAACCTTTCGCTGCCTGAACAACCAGGTGCGCGAGCGGGTCAGGGGGCTGATCGAAAGCTATGTTGCCGCTCAGCCTCAGGTCTCAGACGTTGAAGGGCAAATTTTATGGTATCCCGGTTATCCGGTGACCACCAACCACGCAGTGGAAGCGCAGAAGGTGCGCGAAGCGGCAACCACTCTGCTGGGCGAATCAGCGGTAAGCTGGAACGGTAATCCATCAATGGCGTCGGAAGATTTTGCCTGCATGCTGGAGGCCTGTCCGGGAGCCTATTTCTGGATTGGCACTGACGGTGAAACGCCGTCGAAGCCGCTGCACAATGCCGGGTATGATTTTAATGACGATCTGATCCCACATGGCGTGGCGCTGTGGACGGCGCTGGTGGAGACGCTACTGGCGTAAGATGCGGTACTGCGTGCCTGTCCGGGATACAAGGTCGCGAATGCGGCAGGCTTGCCGGACGGGCAAGACACCAGCGGTCGCCTTGCGAAGACCCAGGATACAGAGGGAGAAGCTTCCTTCTCCCTCTGTCGTATTACACGTTAACTGCGGCTTTCAGCCGGGCTTTCATTTTGCTGTAGCTTGTGCTGGCGTACTGCTCGGCCCAGCGCTGATCGGCAATGGCTTCCACCTTCACCGCACAGTATTTGGTTTCCGGCGTCTTCGAGATCGGGTCGAGGTTATCCTGAGTCAGCTCGTTACAGGCGCCCACCCACCACTGATAGGTCATATACACGGCACCTGTGTTAATTCGATCGCTGATATCGGCGCGGGCCATCACCTTGCCGCGTCGGGAACTGACCCACACCAGCTGTTGGTCGGCAATCCCCAGACGCTGCGCGTCGGCGCTGTTGATTTGTAGCCGGCCGGGTTCATCGGCAAGCGCTTGCAGGGCGGCGCAGTTACCGGTCATTGAACGGCATGAATAGTGGCCGACTTCACGCACGGTACAGAGACCCAGCGGATACGCTTCATCCGGCGTTTCGGCGGGGGCACGCCACGGCGCGGCAAACAGCTGGCCCTTGCCGGTTGGCGTATCAAAGCGGTTATCTTTATACAGCCAGGGTGTGCCGGGATGATCGAGCGTCGGGCACGGCCACTGCACATGGTTCATCTCGCCCATTTTTTCATAAGTGGCGCCGTAAAATAGCGGGCAAAGTTCGCGCATTTCGTCCCAGATCTGCTGATTATTGGCGTAATGCATCGGGTAGCCCATTTCCTGCGCCAACAGGCTGATGATTTCCCAGTCGCGTTTAACGTTGCCGCTTGCTTTAATCGCCTGTTCGAAGCGCTGGAAACCGCGATCGGCGCAGGTAAAGACGCCGCCGTGCTCGCCCCACGAGGTGGCGGGCAGCAGCACATCGGCGATTTCTGCGGTTTTGGTCATAAAGATATCCTGCACCACTACAAAATCGAGCGCCTCGATACCTTTACGTACCAGCCCCAGATCGGCTTCAGTCTGCAGCGGGTCTTCGCCCATGATGTAGTAAGCTTTGATATCGCCGGTCAGCGCTTTATGCGGCACTTCGGTGATGCGGGTCCCGACCTTATCGTCCATGATCGCCGGATCAATTCCCCAGGCTTTGGCGAATTTAGCGCGAACGCTGGCATCGGTCACGTATTGATAACCGGGGAACATATTCGGCAGAACCCCCATATCGCAGGCCCCCTGCACGTTATTTTGTCCGCGCACCGGGCCGACGCCGACGTTGGGGCGTCCAAGATTGCCGGTTAATAGCGCGAGGCTCGCCAGTCCTCTGACTACATCCACCGCCTGACCAAACTGGGTCACTCCCATTCCCCACATAATGGTGGCGGAAGGCGCGGCGGCATACATGCGCATGGCCTCGCGGATGACACTTGCCGACACGCCCACGATGCCTTCGACAGCTTCGGGAGAATAGTCTTTGACCATGTCACGATAGGCATCCAGCCCTTCGGTAAAACGCGCAACATAATCGTGATTGTAGAGATCCTCTTCCAGCAGGACGTGGGCGAAGGCGTTAACCAGCGCCATATTGCTGCCGTTATTGAGCTGAAGATGACGATCGGCGATGCGGGCGGTTTCGATACGGCGCGGATCGCAGACGATGATTTTCGCGCCGTTTTCGCGCGCTTTAATCACCCGCCGGGCGACGATAGGGTGGGAGTCGGCGCAGTTATAGCCAAATACCAGCAAACATTTTGAGTTTTCGATCTCGCTAATCGAGTTGCTCATCGCGCCGTTGCCGAGCGCCAGTTGCAGCCCGGCGACCGAGGGTCCGTGACAAACGCGGGCGCAGCAGTCGACGTTATTGGTATTGAGTACCGCACGGGCGAATTTTTGCATCACATAGTTGGTTTCATTGCCGGTGCCACGGGAAGAACCGGTCGTCATGATGGCGCGCGGGCCATATTTCTCTTTTATTTCGCGCAATTTTTTCGCTGTATAGCGGATAGCTTCATCCCAACTGACCGGGGTGAATTTACCGCCTTTCTGATAGCGAATCATCGGTTGCTTCAGGCGTGGCGTCAGCAGCTGGGTATCGTTGAGAAAATCCCAGCCGTAGTAACCTTTGAGGCACAGCTGATTTTGGTTGGTTAAGCCATCAGCGGCTTCGGCACGGATAATTTTATTGTTATCGACAACCAGCTTAAGCTTGCAACCGGCTCCGCAATAAGGACAAACGCTCGTGATTTTTTTCATCAGTAACAGACCTGTTAACAGAGAATAAACAACAACGGACAGGCCGATCCGGCCAGCCATTGTCAGGGCGTCATTCACCAACGCACGGGCAGATGACGAGAGCGTAATGCACAGAGCATGCCAAAATTAATTGATTGATTTTAAATGAAATATTGATGCTTACAGACCGGAGTGGCAATGATGTCGACACTAATGACGATGCCATGACGCCCGCTGGGGCGTCATGATGGCGGTTCAGGCCAGCGTCTGTAGCGCTGAGAGCGTTTCGTCCGGTAAACCCACCTGTCGGGCGGCGGCGCAAATCGCCTGCCAGCTCCCGGCATCCAGAGGAATACCCTGTGCAAGGCGTTGCTGGCGGTTAGCTTCCTCCCACTCGCCGGGCGCCAGAATTGGCGCGTCTGCATCATGCGGCGACTGTTTACACCAGTCAATAAACGCTTCGGTCTCGCGTTGCATATCCGGGGCATCGAACGCTGCCGGGCTGAGAATGACGGTGGTCATACAGTTGAAAATCGCGTCAACGCTGCTCTGCAGCGTCTCCTTATGGGAGGTTTTCCCACCGGAAACCGCGCCGCCGATAACTTCACATAATGTCGCCAGCGCGTAACCTTTATGTTCGGCAAAGGTCAGCAACGCGCCCAGCGGTGAGGTCTGCATTACTGCCGGGTCGGTGGTGGGGACGCCCTGGGCATCGATTAACGAACCAGCCGGTACCGGGACGCCTTTATGCCAGGCGACGCGGGTTTTACCAAAGGCGATGGCGCTTGTGGCGTAATCGAGCAGCAGCGGCGGATGTCCCTCACGCGGAAAAACCACGCACAACGGGTTGGTGCCAAAACGGCTGTCTTTCCCCCGGAATGGGGCGACCATAATGTTGCCGATGACGTTAACGAAGTGAATGGAGATCATCCCGGCCGCCGCGCACTGTTCCGCCCAGTAACCGATGCGGCCAATATGGTGGGCATTGCGCAGCGCGACGGCGGCCATACCGTGCTGTTTTGCTTTCTCAATGCCGATCTGCATGGCTTCGTGCGCCACCACCTGCCCGAATCCCCGGTTGCCATCGAGAGTCACGACGGCGCCCGCGTCTTTCATCACGCTGACATGGCGGTTGAACTGTAAATAGCCCTGGGCGTGGGAGCGAACGTAACTCGGGATCATCCCTACGCCGTGAGAATCGTGTCCGGCAAGGTTGGCGGCGATCAGATGGTCGGCGATCAGCGATGCTTCGGTTGGCGCGCTCCCCATATGCGTGAAAAGGGTTTCAACAAACTGCCGCAGTTCGGTGGCCTGAAAGCGATATCCTGTTTGCACTGATGTCCTCCTGTTATTGAGTGCGGGATGATTATTTTATTGTGTATGCGTTTCCATGCTGCGCGCCATGCCGGAGAAGATCAAGGTTTGAACGCCGCAGAAAAGAGGCGGGGTGAGGGAGAGAGAACAGCGTTGAGGCCCGTAAGTCTGGTCGTAGTGCGAAGAATCCTTATGATTAAAGCCTCATAATCAATCACCCATGCAGTGTTACAGGGATATATAAGAGAATACAATAATGAATACGAGTGCAATCCTGTTGTTGACCATCGCGATTTCCCTGTTGGGCATTTCAGTCTATAGCTTGTTGAGCTATATTAAAGAACGCAGGGCTAAACGTTTTCGTCCTTTTCGCCAGCGATAAGATAACCTTATTACACGGAGTATTAGCTGGCCTTATTATAGTTGTCGCGCCATGTTTTTGGTGAGACAAGATATTTTTCGCGAAATTGCTTGCTAAATAATGGATGGCTGACAAAACCGCAAATCCATGAAATCTGTTCGATGCGGAGATGTCGATTATTCTCCAACATCTCGCGTGCCGCCTCCAGACGTATTTCTTTAATCAGCGTCATGACGGATGTTTTCTGTTCATTAAAAGCTCTGTCGAGGCTGGCGCGTGAACAGCGAAGGTGTTGCGTCAGAACGTCCGGCGACAAGTTATGTTGATGATAATTCTGAATAATAAACGACTTTGCGCCATTAAAAAGGTGACTTAGTTTACCGGGCGTGAATAAGCCTTTTTCTTTTGCTACATCGGCAAGCATAATTAACGCTATGTTATGTAATCCGTCAACGATGGTGGCTGTCTCTTTACTCGAAAGCATGGCGGATTGCCGGTCCAATAATAGCATATGTGATTTCAGAAAGTTGGCCAGGTGGTGGTTTTCGAGTGATACGATCGGACTGCGTAATTTGCCATTAAAGACGTCATTGGTCATATCACTGCGTGGAATAACATAGAGTTGCTTAACGTCATTGCACTGATAATGGTAATAATCGTTGCGTTGATGAACAATTAAGGTTCCCTGATTTAGCTGCGTGGTGGCTGAATTGTTATGACTGTGAATGATCTGATTACCATGAACGATCAGTGAAATATAAATCGAGGATGCCGTAGTCTGATGTGGGTCGAATATTGTCTCGTTTCTGGAGCCCATTGCACTACAATAATCGCCATTAACGCCGGAGATTGTTTTATGATTAGCGACAATGTCTTCCGGCCGTCGGTTGTTAACGACATGAAGCCCGTAGCAGCGAATATCTTGTGAGAGTAGCTGATAGCGCGCATCCGGAGCGATATCCTCCGTGGATAAAACATGTGGAACGTACAGCGCCGTAGGTCTGGACATCGTAGTCTCTTTTCCCAGGGGTGACGGTTACAGGTGCGTGTTTTTATCCTCTCATTATAAGATTAATCTTAGTAAGATCCAGAGGTGAAACAATTTTTTTACATGTTGTTGATGGTTTCAGCGAAGTGCTGTTGCTGAATACTATTTTATAAGTATAAAACCTGGATTACTTTCGTGAAAAGACGTACTGGAATGGCCTTACTCAGTGGTCAATATCTTGCCGGGAAATACTGCTTGCCCAAGGGACTGGACAGTGAGGTAGAAATAGCGGCACTCTATATTACCTATGCCAACCGACAGAGTTGATAAGCGCATGCGTAAAGGTAAACTTATTGTTTTAATTTTGATGATTGTTTGTGTTTTAATTTTTGCGATTGTTGTTGCCTGGTTTTTATTATCCAAAGACAATTTCGCCGTGCCGGATAATGCAGCAACAGACGCTGCTGTTCTTCAGGTCGCCGGTTTAACCCGTAACGGACAACGCGATCCGCAGGCGCTGAAATCGCTTTATCAAAAACGTATTGTGGTGCGCCAGGTTAATCTTGACAGTGGTGAGCTCTTAGCGCCGGGAGCGGACAGCCGTGAGCAGAAACGCTGCGTCGAACTGGCCGCAGCGCGCGATCCGGCACAAATTCGTCAGCGCTGTTCGCTGGGCGAGGTTTATCTTGTTCGTGATAATAACAATGAAATTCAGCAGGTTATCCTCCCCATTTACGGCAAAGGCGCGAAGTCGATGATGTATGCGCTAATCGCCCTTGCCACGGATGGTCGCACGGTAAAAGACCTGCTGTATTATCAGCAAAATGAAACCCCGCTGTTGGGGGCCCGCGTGGAAGATCCGCAATGGCGCAGCCAGTGGTCAGGGAAGAAAATACGCGATAATAACGGCAAACCGACGCTGAAGGTTGTTCAGAATAACCCCGGCAAACATGATGATTATACGGTTGATGGAATTAGCGGGGCGACGTTAACCTCAACCGGTGTCGAGAAGAGTATTAATTACTGGGTGGGCGAGCAGGGGTATGGTAAATTCCTGCAGCAGTTACAACAACATCCAGATATATTAACCCGTTAAACAAAGAAATTTGTCAAATATCCTCGAAAAACCGATGTCATTCCGACATCGGTTTTTTTATCGGCCGTCATGGGGTAATTGTCCGTAGAGATTTGGCTAATAACTGAGGGTTATTAATATCTGTTTCTTTGCAACATTTTACACAAACTGTCACAGTTTGACACTTTCATGATCCAGGTCATGTACATCACGAGTAAAAATGACAACGATAATCGTTATCATTAAAACTGATGGAATGTGTCATGACCGCCCCTCGTTCTTTCCTGCTGCTCATGCTGTTTAGTCTTTTGCTTTTTGGCAGCGCGCGCGCAATGGCGCAGACTCACTATGCGCCTTATATCGAGGATATTGAGCAACGCCTTGATAAAACAGCAGAACTCTATCAGCAACAAAAAAATACTGAGGCGCGCCGCGAGGTGCAGGGCGCGTACTTTGAAGTGTTTGAAAACCTCGAAGGGCCAATCCGTATCAATATCTCGGCGCGCAAAAGCTATGAGATGGAAAGCACCTTCGGCGAAATCCGCCGCATGATCGGTGAGGGTAAACCGCTGAGCGAAGTGCAGGCGCGCATTGACGGGTTGAAGCAGGCGCTGCGTGAGGTGGAACCCATACTGGATGGCGGGCATCGGCTGGTGGCGGAAGAGCAGCATACCGCACTGTCGCGCGATGATATTGCGCTGCACTGGCAAAACAGCTTTCGCACCATTGACGATTTGCTGGCCCAGGCGGTAACGGCGTATCAGGCGGGAAATTATGCGCAGGCGAGCCAACGTGTGCAGCAGGCGCACTATCAGGGATTTAAAAATTCCGAAATGGAGACGTCGGTGCGGCAAAATCGTTCGGCGAAAGAGGCCGCCGCCATTAACCAGCAGTTTTCCGCATTGATTACGCTCACTGCCCAGCCGGATCGCATGAATGATGTCGCCTATCAGGTCACAACGTTATTACAGGATCTGGAAGATATTCTTCCGGGATTACCGACGACCCGCGACGATCAGCCGGTGAACGCGCCTTCCGCGGCGGATAACGCCGTATCAACTGACGCAACGACCGATCGTGCGGATTGGGCCAACGTCGCGGCGGGGATCAATCAAAGCATCAATGCCGCGCTTAAGCGCTATCAAAGCGGGGAAGGACAGGACGCGATCCTGGATATCCAGGACACCTATTTTGACCGCTTCGAAGCTACCGGGATGGAGAACAAAATCGGCTCCCGGGATGCGGCCTTTAAAACCGCCCTTGAGGCCCATTTTACTCGCATGGTCAGTCTGATGAAGGCCGGTCAGCCGCAGGAGAAGCTGGCGGCGGAAGCCGCTGCTCTTGAGCAGGATCTGCAAAAAGCAGTGACTATGCTGGGCGAAGGTGAAGAGACCCAGTGGAGTCTGTTGATCTACAGCCTGATGATCATTGTGCGAGAGGGGCTGGAAGCGCTGCTGATTGTGGCGGCCATTGTGGCTTATCTGGTTAAAAACGATCACCACGACAAACTGCCGCTGATTCGTCAGTCGGTCATCGTGGCGCTGGTGGCAAGCGTGGCGACGGCATTTATCTTCCAGTTGATGTTTACCAACTCCGGGGCCAGCCGCGAGCTATTGGAAGGGATCACCATGCTGATTGCCGTGGTGATGTTGTTCTTTATGAGTTACTGGTTGCTGTCGAAAGTGGAGGCCCGCCACTGGAAGGCCTGGCTTGAGGGAAAACTCTCCCATTCGCTGTCGCGTGGTTCGTTGGTAGGGCTGTGGCTGACCAGCTTCCTGGCGGTTTACCGTGAAGGCGCGGAGACGGTGCTGTTCTATTACGCCCTGATTGGCGATGCCCAGGGGCTTTCGGGACATCTCGCCATTGGTGGCGGGTTTATTATTGGCTGCGTGGTGTTGCTGATCGCCTGGCTCATCATGCGTTATTCGGTGGTTCGTTTACCGCTTAAGCCTTTCTTTATGTTTACCGGCAGTTTCATGTATCTGATGGCGTTCGTTTTCGCCGGAAAAGGGGTACTGGAACTGGTGGAAGGCAAACTGTTCCAGCCAACGCTGATTAATGGCATGCCGGAAATCAGCTGGCTGGGGATTTACCCCTATGTGGAAACGCTTTTACCGCAAGTGGTGTTGCTGCTCGCGGCGCTGGTTGCATTCTGGATCATGCGCCGCCGACAGGCGCCGGGTGAGACTATAAAAACAAATTTCTAATCATTGTAAGACGAGAGGATGAGTCAGATGACCATTAAAAATACCCTGATTATCAGCGCGACCGTAGCCAGTATTTTTACCGCCCCAGCGGCGCTGGCTTTTAAAGAATATCCGGCTGGTGAGCCGGTCACCATGAATGAGATGGAGATCGCTGCGGTTTACCTGCAGCCGATCGATATGGAACCACGCGGTATGGGACTGCCGGCGGCGAAATCGGATATCCATCTGGAAGCCGATATTCACGCGGTGGAAGGCGGTAAAAATGGTTTTGGCGCGGGTGAATGGATTCCCTATCTGACAATTTCCTACACTCTGGTCAACAGCGATACCGGTGAGAAACAAGAAGGTACCTTTATGCCAATGGTAGCGAGCGACGGCCCGCACTACGGCGCGAATATCAAGATGATGGGCGTCGGTAACTATAAAGTTACCTACCATATTGATCCGCCGTCAAAAGCCGGGATGCACCGCCATACTGATAGTGAAACCGGCGTGGGCCGCTGGTGGAAGCCGTTTGATGTGAGCTATGAGTTTAAATATGTTGGCCTGAACTGATTGTCGGTTTCGTCAGGCTATTCTCTTTGCCCTTTTGGGCGGAGGCGCGCCCGGGCCACACGCATAATGTGCAGGCGGCGCCTCCGTCGGTTCACATCTAAACAACCCGCAGCAGAGACGCCTGGTGTGACAGATCCATCGCCGCCAGATGCTTGTGTTGTTACGCGGGGTGGCCGGGGGGTCATCCCGCGGTGTGTTATTCACCCGCCGTACTGAGTTGAAGTCATGAGCTATTTTTTCGTCACGACGCTACAGGTCTTTTTCTGCATTGCGCTGCTTTCCGCTGTTCTATGGGGACGCGGCGAGCCTCCCGCACTGCGAACGCTGGTCTGGACGCTGCTCTCCGCACTGGCGGGCGGCTTGCTCACCGGGCTGTTTCTTCACCCGAGCCAGTCTCTGGAACTGATTCTGGTTGGCGCGGAAATTCTCGTTTCATTGCTCTTTTTACTGAGCTTCTGGTGGTCTTCGCGAAGGGTGCGTTATTTGTGGCAATGGCTCCTGACCTTCGGCGCGGCGCGTCATTGGGGGCTGGATCCGAATCTTGGCGGGCTGACCTCCACACATGTTCTGAATACCGATCTGCTATTGAATATGACCGCGCTGGTGCTGGCCTTCGCGCTGTTGTGCCTCGCGGCCACGCTTTGCGCCATGCTTCTGCGCAGAATGCGCTGGTGCTACTGGCCGCTGACCCTGCTGATGATTGTCCTGCTCTGGTTACCCCTCAGCGGTAACCTGCTGCTGCTGATGATGAAGCTGCAGGTCATCCCGCTGCTGAAACCGTTGCTGAGTTTTGTTGCGAAAGTGACCAATAATGCGGCGCTGTACAACTGGGTCACCGCCGCGATACTGCTACTGATGTGTCTGTGCTGGCTCCCTGCGTTATGCGGTTATTTTCGGGCGGTGAGCGCGACGGACGAACCGATTGCCCGACGCCTGGCTCAGGCTGAACGCCGCGGGGCGACCCGACTGTGGCTCACAACGCTTTGCTGCGCGCTGGCGATTGTCGGTGGTCAGCTCTGGTGGGATCTGGTCGCGTCACAGCCGCCGCGTTTATCCGAAGCCCAGCCCGTGACGCTGGCGGCCGACGGCCAGGTGCACATTCCGGTTGAACAGGTTCGCGATGGCAAACTGCATCGTTTTGTCTGGGTGGCGGATGATGGTAAAGCGATTCGCTTTTTCATTATCAACCGTTACCCCGATAAGCTGCGCTTTGGCGTGGTTTTCGACGCTTGCCTGTTGTGTGGCGATCAGGGATATGTGATGGAAGGTAATCAGGTGATTTGCGTCGCCTGCGGTGTGCATATTTTTATTCCCTCGATTGGCAAACCCGGCGGCTGCAACCCGGTGCCGATTGACGGCTGGCACAATGATGATAAAACGCTGACGATACCCGGTGCGGCGCTGGCCGTGGGGGGAAACTATTTCTCCACCGTTCTGACGATCAAAGTGACCGATCCGGTGGACGGCTCTGTCCTGACGAACACCCGCGCTGACTTTAAATACAGCTATGGCGGTAAAACCTGGTTCTTCTCTTCTGAAGCGAATTATGAGCGTTTCCGTAATGCGCCGGAGCAGTTTATTCCCGGTGCGGTGAAGGAGGAATAGCAATGCTGTGGCGAATGATCTACCAGTCCTGGGGACGCAATCTGCGGCGCAAAGCGCTGGCGATATTGACGGTGTTTCTGGCGACCAGCCTGATTTCGGCGCTGCTGGCGGTGTCTATCGACATCGGTGACAAAATGTCTCGCGAGCTGAAATCCTACGGCGCCAATATCCTGATTGAACCGGCCGGGCAGGCGGCGCTGCCCGCGCTGTTCAGTGAACAAAGCAACCCGCTGGCCAGCGATGATTTTCTGGATGAATCCGAATTGCCGAATATCAAAGATATTTTCTGGCGCAACAATATTGTTGGCTTTGCCCCGATGCTCGGGGGCGAGGCGAGCGTGCAGGGGCATGATATCCGCGTGCTGGGGACGTTTTTTAGCCAGCCGGTAGTGATTCCGGATGAAGAAGGGTACGAGACCGGGCAGCGCACGGTAAGCCCATTCTGGCAGGTGACTGGCGAATGGCCGAAGGAGCCGGTTGGTGATACGCCGCAAACCCTGGTCGGCCATGCTCTGGCGCGAAACTATGGCTGGAAGCCGGGCGATCGCCTGACGTTAAAGGCGGCGAATAGCGTGGTGAATGTGCAGGTGAGCGGTATTTTGTCCAGCGGCAGCGACGAAGATAACCAACTGGTGATGCCGCTGAGCGTGGTGCAGCGGCTGCTGGGGCTACCGGGAAAAGTGCAGGCGATCCGCGTATCGGCGCTGACGGTGCCGGAAAATGAGCTTTCGCGCCGGGCGCGTGAGGATCTCGAAGCGCTGAATGCTGAAGAGTACGATCTGTGGTACTGCACCGCGTATGTCTCATCTATCGCCCATCAGCTTGAAGAGGCGATTTCCGGCGCGGAGGTCCGCCCGGTCTGGCAGGTCGCCGCCTCGGAAGGGGTGGTTATTGATAAGATTCAGCTCCTGATGGGTGTGGTGACCTTAGCCGCGCTGGCAGCCGCCGCGATGGGCATCGCCTCGCTGATGACCAGCACAATCATGGAACGGGCCAAAGAGATTGGCCTGATGAAAGCGCTGGGGGCGCGACAGTGGCAGATTCTGCTGTTGTTCTATCTTGAAGCGGCGATGGGGGGCCTCGTCGGCGGGGCGCTGGGCTGCCTTGCAGGGTGGGGGCTGGCAAAGGCGATCGGCATGATGCTGTTTGCCACACCGCTTAATTTTGCCTGGGTGGTGGTGCCTTGCGTGCTGGTCATTGCGGTGCTGATTTCGTTAATCGGCACCTGGTTCCCGGCCCGTCGTATTGCCCGTCTTTATCCGGTGGAGGTGCTGTATGGCCGTTAAGCGTGACATGCTATGGCTATTGGTGTGGCGGGCGTTGCGGCTGCGTATGCAGCGGGTCAGCGTCGTGTTTGCCGCGCTGGCGGTTGGCGCGACCATCGTGACGGCGCTCTCTGCCGTGTGGTTCGACATTAATAGTAAAATGAGTGAGGAACTGCGGACCTTCGGCGCCAATTTCTATATCGGGCCGGGCCACGGCACCAGTATGCCGCAACCGGAGCTGCAGGCGATTCTCGACGGCGCGCCGACTGGCCTGATTCACGGCGCCAGTCCGTGGCTATACGGGACCGCGCGCACTGAACTGGAAAAAGTGGTGCTGGTCGGCGTGTGGTTTGAGTCGCTGCAAAAGCTGGTGCCTTACTGGCAGGTCAACGGCAACTGGATTGGCGTCAGCTTTGACGATCGTAATGCGATGATTGGCGTGAAGCTGGCGCAGCGGCTGGATCTGAATATTGGCGATAGCGTGACGCTGGTTGACCACGCCCGGCGCAAGAAGCTGTTGATTAAGGGCATCGTGGAGTCGGGTGACGCGACCGACAATATGCTGATTGTCAGCCTCGATGTGGCCCAGTCATGGCTGCAAAAGCCGGGTCTTATCAGCCACGGTCTGCTCAGCGTCAGCAACGATCTTGGTCAGGTGGAGAGCTACGCCAGCCAGCTACAGCGGCAGTATCCCGATCTTGAGATTCGCCCGGTACGGAAAGTGTCGGCATCCGAAGGGCAGGTGCTGGAGAAAATTAAAGGGCTGATGGGGCTGGTGTCGATAGTCATCCTTGCGCTCTCGTCATTGTGCGTTAACACCACGCTGATGGCGATTGTCGGTGAGCGCGCCAGAGAGTTTGCGCTGCAAAAAGCGCTGGGCGCCAGCAACGGCGACATTACCCGTCAGATGCTGCTGGAAACCAGCATCATCACGCTTGCTGCGGTGGTTTGCGGCTGGATGCTGGGCTATTTGCTGGCGCAACTGCTGGGATTAACGGTGTTTAATGCCAGTATCTCGCTGCGTCTGCCGGTGCTGCCTATTACCCTGATTCTGTCTTTACTGGTCGCCCTGCTGGCGGCCATTGTTCCGGTGCGGCGCGCGGTGAGCGTCGAGCCTGCGAAAGTGCTGAAAGGAGAGTAAACGCCATGACCGTCACGTCTTTGCGTCAGATGGCGATTGAAACGCGTCATTTATATAAGCGATTCGGCGAAGTGACCGCGCTGGAGGATATCAACCTGCGTATCGCGCGCGGCGAGTTTGTCGCCATTATGGGGGCGTCCGGCTCCGGGAAAACGACGCTAATGAATATTCTTACCTGTCTGGATACCGCCAGCGAAGGGCAGGTGATCCTCGACGGTACTGATGCGGCGGCGCTGGATGAAGAGGGACGGCGTCGCTTTCGCGCGCAAAAAATCGGGCTCGTGTTTCAGCAGTTCCATTTGATCCCATTTTTAACGGCGCTGGAAAACATCATGCTGGCGCAACATTACCATAGCGTGGTGGACGAATCCGCCGCCAGGGCGGTACTTGCCCAGGTTGGTCTTGAGCATCGCGTCACCCATTTACCGAGCCAGCTTTCGGGCGGTGAGCAGCAGCGCGTCTGTATTGCACGCGCGCTGGTCAATGAACCGCCGGTTATTTTTGCTGATGAGCCGACCGGTAATCTTGATGAAGAGAACGAACAGCGGGTGCTGGATCTGCTGACCGATTTGCACCGTCAGGGGCGTACCATTGTGATGGTGACCCATAACCCGGCGCTGGGGAAATTCGCCGATCGTATCGTGCGTTTGCAGCACGGCAAGTATTTGGGGGAGGAGGTCAACCATCATGCGCATGCCTAAGGTGGTGTTTGTTCTGTTACTGGTGCTGCTCAGCGGCTGCAAAGAGGAAAAGCTGGCGCGCGGCGAAGCCGCCCCTGCGCTGGCGGCGTTCGATCTGCAGGGTAAACCGGCCAGCCTCAAGCGCTGGGAGGGGAAAGCCGTGTACCTTAATTTCTGGTCATCAGGCTGCGGCGGTTGCCTGGCGGAAATGGATACCCTGCAGGCCCTCAGCCAGCGCTGGCCGGATAAGCTGGTGGTGGTGGGCGTGAATACCGACCCGGAGTCGGTGGATATTGCGCCGCTACTGGCTCAGCACGGTATCAGTTATCCGGTGCTGCGGGATCAGCTTAAAATGACTCAGGAGCGTTATCAGGTCATCGGCACCCCGACATCGGTGTTGATTGACAGCCACGGAGTAGTGCTGGATTTGCACCAGGGCTGGCGTAAGCCTGAGGAGCTACAGACCGTATTTCGCCAGCTGGCGCAGAGATAGCGCCCTTTCGCGACAGAGGCGGGCGCGTCAGAGCATTATCGCCGATGGGGGGGCCGCCGCACCTGCGGGTTTTTATGCTGCTCTCGTTTAGCAATATTGATCTGACGTTTCCGGGCCTCACCACGACCGGGTTATCACTCTCGGGCGTCAGCGTCATTAACGCCGTTCGTCGCGTTGTCTGTTGAACCTTAGTCTTAGCACGGTCCCGTCCTGTGATAGGCCAGGGGAATGTCATCATCAGGCCTGAAATTTTTATAACCCACTGCAGGCTTTATCAGACCCTCGTCGATTTACCCTTATCCGTTTTGACAATATCTATCGCGCAGCGGCCTGATGTTATCCGCAGAAAAAAATCCGCAGATATTCATATCATCTGGAAAGAGTGGTTTTTTCTATTTTTTTTGTGATTACTGTCACCGTCAAAAAATTATAGTTTATTAATCAATTGGTTATAATCGTTAGCGGTTCTCGTAAAGAGAAGTTTTTTCTCCATTATTCCCTGATTAGAGGGAAAATAGGTAAGATTTTCTTCCTCGTCTACTATACATTTTAATTGTGGTTGAAGGGCGTAAACCACACTATCCATTATCCTTCAAACAGCTTCTTTGTTGGCTGTGTGCGGAAATTTTAGCTGCACAGTTCTCTCTGCCGCAGGGAATTTCATTGCTTATTGTTGCAATGTGCCCTGAAGGATTTTGTATATCTGTTGATGATAGCACGGTCATTTATTCTGTGACCCGTAAACGAAATATTGGCTGCTGTTTTATTCACCACGCGCACGAACAATAACAGTATCAGCCACCATATTTTATGACTAATAATAGTTTGAGTGTACCTTATGAAAACCAGAGCTAAAGATATTGCAACCCTGGCCGTTCATGCCGGAACGCAATCCGATCCGGTGAATAACGCGATATTTACTCCGATTGTCACAGCCAGTTCTTTTATACAACAAAATCTTAACGAGGGTGGGGATTTCTGTTATTCCCGTGTGTCTAATCCGACGCGTAAAGCATATGAATCAGCGCTTGCTGAGCTGGAAAGCGGCATTTATGCTACTGCCACCGCCTCAGGAATGGCCGCCACTAATCTTGTTATCGAGTTATTACCCAAGGATGCGCATATTATTGCCATGAAAGGCGTGTATGGTGGAACGTGGCGGTTATTTGAGAAACTAAAGACAGTAACCACCGGTGTCACTATTTCCTATATCGATCTTAATGATGAAAGCAGCCTGATTAATAGTATTCAGAATAATACCGCCTTAATCTGGATTGAAACACCGACCAATCCGTTACTGGAACTGGTCGATATTGCCAGGGTTTGTCGTATTGCTAAAGAACGCGACATTATGACCTGTGTCGATAATACTTTCGCCAGCGCCTGGAACCATAAACCACTCGAAATGGGGGCGGATATCGTTATGCTCTCCACCAGTAAATATGTCGGCGGGCATTCTGATTTAATCGGCGGGGCGGTGATAACCAATAATGAAGCCCTGGCAGGGCGTCTGGATTTTATCAAAACCACAATTGGCTCCATTGCATCGCCTTTTGATGCCTATCTTGCTCTGCGCGGCATGAAAACATTGGATCTGCGCATGGCGCGGCAGTGCAGTAATGCACAGCGTATTGCGGAATATCTGGCGCACCATCCGGCGATTGCCAGCGTCTATTACCCTGGCCTGCCGTCGCATCCCCAGCATCAACTGTGTAAGAAACAAATGCGTTCAGGCGGCGCGGTGGTGACCGCGACGCTGAAGGGCGATATGCAAAGTCTGAAGCGCTTTATCGGCGGACTGCACTATTTTGTGCTGGCGGAATCATTAGGTGGGGTGGAGAGCATGATTAACCATTCCGCGTCAATGTCCCACGGGGCGATGTCGAAAGAAGAACGGGAAGCGATAGGGGTATACGACACCACGCTGCGTTTTTCTGTTGGCATTGAACATATTGATGATTTGATCCAGGACCTGGATATTGCCTTTGCCGCCATGGACATCACACAGGATAACCATCATGCATGATTATGGCATCTGGACGATAATTACCCCGCTGGTCACTATTATTCTGGCGATCTTTACCCGGCAGGTGATCCTTTCGCTATTGACCGGTATTTTTGTCGGCTATGCGGTGATTAATCACAGTATTATTAATGGCGTCGGCGGGACGCTGAACGGGATTATTGAGACATTCGCGTCCGCCGGCAATGCGCGAACCATTATTTTTATGGTGATGATTGGCGGCATTATGCGGCTGATTGTGGTCACTGGCGGCGTGCGTAAACTGGTGCAGTTCCTCTCGGAGAAAAATGACTTTGTCACCAATAAAAAGTCGGTACAACTGCTGGCGATGGTGGTGACATCGTTAATCTTTATCGAGAGCTCGATAAATCAGCTTATCGCCGGGGCCTCCACGAAAAACCTGGCCCGGCGCTACAAGGTTTCGCCGGAAAAGATGTCCTATATTATTCAGACTTCCTGCGTTTCTGTCTGTTCATCGGTGATGATCAACGGCTGGGGCGCGGCGATGATGGGGGTTATCGGCGTACAGATTGCTCAGGGCTACCTGACCGGCGAACCGTTTGAAGTGCTGGCCGGTTCAATGGTGTGGAACACGATGGCCTGGTTTTCTCTCGCTTCGGTGCTTTTTTACATTCTTTCGGGCTGTAGCTGGGGACCGATGAAAAAGGCTGAAGTGAAGTTTGAAACGGCGTTGACGGAAATTGAGCAGGAGCAGGGTGAAGAAGACGCTGATACGGTCATCGACCACCCGGCATGCAATTCATTGTTGAACTTTTTTATTCCGATTTTATCCACGGTATTAATGGTACCCGTTGTTCTCTATATCACCGGCGATGGGCAGTTTTCCAAAGGCAGCGGTTCGATGTCGGTTTATTCCGGCGTTATGTTCGGTACCGTAGTCTCTTTTATCTGGTTCAGAGTGCGCGGTATTCTCAACGTTGAGAACTTTTTCAAAGAGCTGTACATCGGCTATGCCAGTATGGTCAAAATTAGCTCAATCATGATTCTTGCTTTCCTGATGGGGCATATTTCAGCGGAGCTGAATACCGGGCAATATATTGCGTCGATTACCTCCGGAGTGATCCCATCCGGGTTCTCGATTGGTTTTATCTTCCTGATTTCAGCGGTCATGTCACTGGCAACGGGAACCTCCTGGGGAACATTTGCCATTATGATCCCGATCGGCGTGCAACTGGGGGTGTCGTTGGGTATTGATCCGCACTTTATGATTGGCGCGGCTATTTCCGGTTCAATTTTTGGCGATATGACTTCACCTATCTCCAGCGACGCTATCGTCGCCTCCATGGCGACTAACTGTGACCATATTGAACATATTCGCACCCAGATGCCTTATGCGCTGGTGACCGGCGGACTGGCGCTGGTTGTCTATTTAATTGTTGGCTTTACTCTCTAACCCAAAGAGTATTTAAGGATTGACGATGACTAAGGTTATTGCGACAGAACATGCCCCGCAGGCGATTGGGCCTTATATTCAGGGCGCGCGAACCGGTAATTTTATTTTTACCTCCGGCCAGTTGCCGATTAATCCGCAAACGGGAGATATTCCTGCGTGCGCCGAAGGTCAAACCCGGCAGAGTCTGGAAAATATTCGGGCTATTATTGAAGCCGGAGGACTGACGGTCGACAATATTTGTAAGACGACTATTTTCGTAAAAGACCTGAACGAATTTGCGGTGATTAATCACGCCTATGCGGAGTTTTTCACTCAGCATCATGCTTCATTCCCGGCCCGTTCCTGCGTTGAAGTCGCTCGCTTGCCGAAAGAGGTGAAGGTGGAGATTGAAGCCGTCGCCTGGTGTGGCTAATGTAATACAAATACAATGCTACGGCGGCTTTTAGCCGCCGTTTTTTTCACAGGAAGAGAATAACAATGCCTTCCGGAAGTGGGGGAACCCGCGCCGGACAGGCGGAGGGCCAGGCGTATTGTCTGCCGGAGGTTGCGGTCATCGGGGAGGCCGTTTCGCGCGTTGTTGATCAGCAGCGGCCTAACGTGGAGAAGCTACAGCTGCAATTATCCGCACGGCTGCAAGTGAACTCCCCGCCGCCTTCGGGCGGCGGTTAACGTTTAGCCCGGTTAATAGCGCTTATGCGCCATAATTTTGATAATTTGTCGATCGGTATGCTGCATCGCCTGAGCTGCGATCGCACAGAGATTTCGAATGGAATTCTCGACATCGCGCTCGACAATCCCGTCATTGCAGGAAACCACCGAATTATCCAGCGCCAGCAGAATCGCTTTCCAGGCGGAAGCGATACTGGTGGACACTTTCATTGCGCAACTGCCGGAAGCGCCGTCGCAAATCATGCCGCTGACATCGCCAATCATATTATTCACCGCCATGGCGATATTTTCATAGCTGCCGTTCATCAGCCAGAGAATCCCAGACGCTGCGCCCATTGCGGCGGTGGTGGCCGCACACAGGGCTGACAACCGCGGGAGTTTACAGTGGATATAGATAGCGACCAGATGTGAGAGCGCCAGCGCTCGGGCGAGTTGCTGCTGGCTGGCATTAAGCCGCTCCGCGGCGACCACTACCGGCATGGTTGCCGTTATTCCCTGGTTGCCTGAACCTGAATTGGTCATTGCCGGCAGCGTTGCGCCGCCCATTCGGGCATCCGATGCGGCGCTGGTCCGGTAGAGGATCTCGGTAAACATATCATTGGAAACCAGTCCCTTGTCCACCTGACGCTTCAGTGTGGTGCCGATGTGCAACCCCCAGTCTTTAGCCAGACCTTTTTTTGAAAGGGCGTTGTTCATCAAACCTGCGTCGAGAATAAAGCGGAGTTCTTCCGCAGGAACGTCATTAACGAAATCATAGATATCGCGTAGTGAATAACGGGCGAGCCGCTCCAGCGGGTTAAGGGGGGCGTCACAGGTATTGCTTTCAGCTTTGATAAACAGGGAATGCCCCATTTTCTCAATCGCCACCACGTTGGTGTGGTCGCCAGAGATGGTCACCGTGGCGTGTTCATCTCCGGCGTAGACTTTAGCGCGGACATAGAGTATTTCATCGCAAGGTTCCTGCAACACGATGCGCACGGCGCCGACGTCTAGCAGCGCTCTGGCGGCGTCAATCTCCCGTGAGGTGGCTTTTTTCAGCACTTCGAGTTTTGCCTGCGGATCGCCGGCGATAGCCCCTAAGGCAGCGGCAACGGGTAATCCGGTCATTCCTGTGCCCGGGATCGTCACGCCCATCCCATTTTTCATTAAATTTGGCGAGACCGCCGCTTCGATTCGCACAATTGCGCCTGATAACTGTTGCGCCGCTACGGCGCAGGCAAGCGCAACCGATACAGGTTCGGTACAACCCAGGGCGGGTTTAACTTCCTGTTTCAGAGCATCAATAAACGTATTCCATTCAACACGGTTTTCCCGGTGTGACATGACAGGGCCTCTGGAGCGGTGCGGAAAAAATCCGCGAGTGATTGCGTTATTTCTCGAGGTTGATATACGCCGCGGCCTGCATATGTCGGTACGATGCAACACCGAGCGGCATAAACGATAGTAAGAATGTTACCCCGGTTGACAGAGAAAAAAGTTGCATCTTTAGTTTGTAAAGAGGCTATTTGAGAGAAACACTTTCTCTTTTATGGTTATTTTTGGAATTTTTAATTTTGTCGAGGAAGAGCGGGATGAGAGAGGAGAGAAAAACCGGCAATCTTGCCGGTTTATAGTAATTAGATCTTACATGCGTCGCCGCAATCATCATCGGCAACGAGCGCCTGCGCCTTTTTGTCCGCCTCTTCAAGGCGTTCCGCGTTACGCTCTTGCGCTTCCTCTAGTCCGCTAAAAGTCAGGTTGTCGAGATCAATTTCCATACATTATCCACTTCAGTTCAGTTTTGACTGCCGTCAAGTATAGGCAAAATGGCAGGGAGATGCATCCTTACGGAATCGTGCAGAAAGCGATCATGCATCACCGATGGGGGACCAGAGCCTGTCAGGTTCAGCAAAATACTCTTCAACGCGGGAGAAAAAGCGGCTGGCGTGCAGACCATCGACAAAAGCATGGTTGAATTTGCCCGCGACCGGGATAATGCCATTTTTCAGCTTGCCCCAGGTGAGCGCGGGAACCGCTGCGCCCACGTAATACTCAGCGTGAGTGATGGCACTGAAATGCAGCCACGGCAGGCAACTGGCGCAGAAATAGTTTTCACCAGTGACGATAAGGGGGGCTGGCGACGTGTGTTTTGCGGCTTCAATCTTCGGGGTCGCGACGCGGCTAAAGGTGGCAAAATCATCGGCGTTATCGCACCATACTTGGCGGAATCCTTCTTGCCCGGTCATCACCGGCGTCATCACTGCCAGTTCATCATATTCGATAATGTCGTCGCCTGAACGGCGTTGTTTAAGCTGTGGGACGCCGTTTACCGCGCGCATCAGCGCGTAGAGCGCCAACTGAAAAAAAGAGACATTCCGGTCTTTCGCGCAGTCGTACAGCCGCTGGGCAGCTATCGGCACGCAGAGATTAAATGCCGGGTTGGCAAAGCGGCGATAAAAATCAAAATGATCTTTGCGCGGCCAGTTTTGTTTATCGATTACGCGGTAATGGGTCATGGTTGTCTCCTGTTTACGGTTTGCCAGCACCTGATGCGACGATGTCAATCGGGTTGCCAACAGCGCGCGATAGCCGCCATCGCGATGTTTTCCGTCGCGAGGCTTACGCGCATTTTCGAATAACAATTCCTATTCCAGGCGTCAGTGTTACACTAACTTAATGTGATCTTTGTCATATTGCGATTAAAACAGAGAGAAGAGATATTGCTATGCAACATATTATTGAGGGCTTCCTCAACTTTCAGAAAGAGATCTTTCCGCAGCGTAAAGAGCTCTTCCGTAGCCTGGCAAACAGCCAGAATCCGAAAGCATTGTTTATTTCCTGTTCAGATAGCCGCCTGGTGCCGGAACTGGTGACCCAGCAGGAGCCGGGGCAGCTTTTTGTGATTCGTAACGCCGGTAATATCGTTCCCTCTTTTGGGCCCGAACCCGGTGGGGTTTCCGCGACAATTGAGTATGCCGTTGTTGCCCTTGGCGTTACCGATATTGTAATTTGCGGCCACTCTAACTGCGGTGCAATGAAAGCTATCGCCACCTGCCAGTGCCTGGATACAATGCCTGCCGTGTCCCATTGGTTGCACTATGCCGACGCGGCGAAAGCTGTCGTTGAGAAAAAAACCTGGGATAATGAGACCGATAAAGTGAATGGAATGGTACAGGAAAATGTTATCGCGCAGTTGAATAATATCAAAACCCACCCGTCGGTTGCTGTTGGCCTGCGTGATAATACCCTCCGCCTGCACGGCTGGTTCTATGATATCGAAAGCGGGGATATTCGTGCGCTGGATAAGAACAGCAAAAATTTTGTTTCGCTGTCTGAAAACCCGGACGTCTATTTCGAGTAAACCCGTCATCGACAGGGCACGGACGCCCTGTCAGTTTTACTTCCCGATCGTGACATTCTTATCGGTCATATGTGCCTTCTGACGCTGAAAACGTGCATTATTCTCTGGGGCGATATACACAGGCGCATTCGCACGACACGCCCGTCAACATGTGTCGATAAGCGGCGGTTCCGCCGCTTGTGGCTTATAATACGCCGTCGCCGCCATCGGAGCACCAGACCTGACCGGAAGTGAAGGAGCAGGCGTCGGACGCGAGGGTAACGTACAGTGGGGCAATCTCGACCGGCTGACCGGGGCGGCCCAGTGGCGTATCGGCACCAAACTGGCGCACTTTCTCCGCCGGTTGTCCACCGCTGGACTGGAGCACCGTCCAGTAAGGGCCTGGCGCCACGGCGTTAACCCGAATGCCTCTGGGTCCCAGTTGTTTGGCCAGCGATTTGGTAAACGCCACCAGGCAAGCCTTCGTTTGCGCATAATCCAGCAGAATGGGGCTCGGCTTAAAGGCCTGTACCGATGATGTATTAATAATTGCGCTATGTTGTTGAAGATGAGGCAGGGCGGCTTTGGTTATCCAGAATGCCGCGTATACGTTTGTTTTGAAGGTGGCGTCAAAGTCCTCGGTCGAAAGCGCTTCCAGCGATTGACAATATTGCTGGCGTCCGGCGTTATTGACCAGAATATCCAGGCCGCCGAGTTCGCTGACGGCCTGTTCCACCAGCTGTTGACAAAAAGATTCGCTACGAATATCTCCCGGTATCGCCACGGCCTGGCGTCCTTCCTCCTGAATCAACGTCATCACGGCTTTAGCATCCGATTCCTCTTCCGGTAGATAGTTTATCGCCACATCGGCACCCTCACGCGCGAAGGCGATGGCAACCGCACGTCCAATTCCGGAGTCCGCGCCAGTAATCAGCGCGCGTTTTCCCGCCAGCCGACCAGAACCGACATAGCTTTGTTCACCATGATCGGGTTCCGGTTGCATCTTATGTGCCAGACCCGGCGGGGATTGGGGCTGATCGACAAAAGGCGGGCAGGGATAGCTGGCGGTATTTTTAGTGCTGTCGTGCATACAGACCTCCTCATGCTAAAAGATGAATAGCCTGTCCAGGCTGGACGTCTTCCACTTGCCATTTTGTCGGGCGTTTGCGGACGGCCCGGACTGCCACGCATCTGTAAGGATAGACGCTAAGCCCCGGTCTTCAGCCAGCCAGAAAGTTTTTAACGAGCGATAACTGGACGAATTTTTTATTATTTCAGCCAGTTTGCGGGTTAATTAATGGTAATTTACTGATTGTCGGGAAGCTTTTCTAAATGTGACGATGTAGCGTCAGAGATGATTTTAAGATTATTCTAACGAAGCGCGCTTTTCATCGTCAGGCCAATTTTACGTATGCCAGTGGATATATTTAAGCAGGGCGAGAGAGGAATAAAAAATATTTTTTTCGGTTGCTGGATAAATTCTTCAGGTTGTGAAAATAAGCATTAGCGACCAGACTGAATAAGACATGAGTAAAATGTCGGAGGGGCTGATGAAAAAGTTACTGCTTATTATTTTCTGCTGGCTGATGGTTCCTGGCGTTTATGCCGAAGCAGAGGGGGGATTTAAAAATGACACCGTTCCACCCCCTCCCCATAAGCTTGATGACGGCTATCATGGAACCGAAGATAGCCGGATTATGACCGTGCGGCAGGCCCTGAGCATGCATGACGGGGCAACCATCTCTTTACGCGGTAATCTTATTGAGCAGTATGGTGATGACCGCTATCGCTTTCGCGATAAAACCGACACCATTGCGGTCACTATTCCCGCCGCGGTTTTCGCCGGTCGGGAAGTCAGGCCCGATCAGATGATCAGCATTAATGGCAGTCTGGATAAGAAAATGACGCCGCCGATGGTGCGAGTGGACAGAATACAGAAATAACCGCTGAGACAGGAGAAAAAAATGTCCGTACAGAATCCAGCCGATCCCGATAAACGCGGGCGGCATCCGGCGAAAAAGGATCCCCGCGAGCAGGGGGAAATACCGCGTAAAAGAGAGGATAGCGAGGCGCATAACCCGCGGAAACATGGATAAGACGCGACGTGGCGTTAAAGATCCAATAACGGTAAACGTCTGCGGGCACGTCGGGCCTGGTGAGATATCGCCTTTGCCATTGCCGCGCCGATCTCCGCGCAGGCGGTGATCCCCTGGACAAAGGGTTGGTCATGCATCAACCACGGGATGGCGCCGAATGCAATACGCCCGCGAATCGCCGGGGGATCCAGCAACGTATAATCATCGCCGACTTCCGGGATCTCATCACCCGTCGCCAGCAACTGCGCTCGTAAATGAGGAAACGGAATATCTTTGTTTTTCAGCGGTTTTTGCCCACGGGCATCGACAAACACATCATAGATATAGTGCTTATCCCGGCTGGAGATCAACGTTTTTTCCGGCTGGATGGCTATTTCATAATCCTGTCCCAACGAGAGAATGCTGATCACACCCGCTTCGCGTAGCGCCAGTAAGCGGCGAATAGATTCCGGGGGAATGGCGGCATAGCAGTCGATAAACACGCGGGCAAGACCTGCGCTAAAACGTGTCCGATCCCTGTCATTGAGGTGGGGAACTATTGTCTGGACGGCTTCATGCAACCGCAGGATGACGTAACGCCAGGGAACGGTGTATCTCTCGCGTTTGTTTCGCTCGACTTCCTTGAGGTTAGCCTGCGCCCAGTGAAAAGGATTCTTCTGCTGACGTTGATAAAACCAGGTTTCGCTAAAGGTGTCCGCATCAAGGTCGCAAAGGGCGATCTCTTCGCTCCAGTGCGGATCGGCGAGCGCGATTTCCTGAGCAATCAGATTAAATACCCGGTCGAGCAAGCCATCGGCCCCGACGGCGATTTCCTGGTCGAGCGCGTGTTGGGTAACGATCTGCAGCGGCTCCCAGGGGATTGGGCAGTAAAAGTCGGCCTCCGGCAAAATGCCGGAGCGGGACATGAGCACAATTTTAAGGGACTCACAGCCATCGTTCAGCCTGAAAATCAGCGTGTCATCATCCGGCTCGCTAAAGCTGCCATGCTGAACCGCAACGGCCATTGCCGCATCAATTCCGCTCAGTGAGGTTCCCATGATGCCCACCCGGCAAGGCGGGATCTTCGCTTCCATCAGGCCTGACCACGGACTGGGAAACCAACTGCGGGTTGATTCTTCTTCCGCGGGCCAGACGTGACCAGTGGCGATGACTGCGAGATCAAAGGATTCGGCGGTCGGTTCATTTTGTCGCCAGAGCCTGACACCTGCTTCGCTGGCCTGCAGGTCGGTAACAAGGCAGGATTCATTGACCTGTATCCGAAAGCCTTGTTCTTTGGCTTGCGCAACCAGTGCAAGAAACCGATCGCGAAAATATTCGCCAAGCAGAATGCGCGGCAGAAACTGGCGGTCATGAAGCGTATCGTAATCTACGCCGTAGCGCGAAAGATTAGCTTTGCTTTGGGTTTTTAGCCAGTCAAGATAAGTGCACTGAATGGGCGGTATTTCAATACTGGCGATGTTTGCCAGCATCATGGGGGAATTATCTTCGTCACTGTAGGGCATGCCTACGCCTGCTTCATCTGCCTGCTCATAAATCGACACCTCGAACGGTTCGTTATGTTTAAGTAATGAGTACAACGTATAAATACCGGTTGGACCTGCGCCGATGATAGCAATTTTCTTCATATTGACTGACCCGTCGCTGTTATTACATTTGTTATCGGTGGCCTTCCGTGAGTTGAAAAGCGCCACGAGATAGTCTGTCCCGGTGAGGTAAACCTGGCAGAATAATTGTGGTGCAAAATGGCGAAGAGGGCCAACTGGCGATGCGGGCGTTGTACCGAGGCGAATTTATTCTCATACCCTTGTAGCGGTGCGTGATGAACGGCCTGAATGGTGTACTATGTCGGCACATCAGGGACGCTGAAGAGGATAAATTATGTCTACCCCCGTATTTCGCCAGGCCACGCCATCCGACGTTGATCGCTGCTATCAGATTGAAATCACCGCGTATGAAGGTGACGAAGCGGCGACGAGAGAAAAAATCGCCACCCGTATCAATCTGTATCCGCAAGGGTTTATGTGTATGGAACTTGGCGGAGAAGTGATTGGATTTATTAACGCGGGCTGTGCGTGGGACGTGGTGATGTCCGACGAAGAGTTCAAAGAGCTTATCGGGCACGACCCGGCGGCGCCGAATGTGGTGATTATGTCGGTCGTGGTAGATCCTGATTTCCAGGGGCAGGGCTACGCCACGCTGATGATGCGTGAGTTTATCTCGCGGATGAAGGTCATGAATAAGCAAACCATCCATCTTATGTGTAAAGATCGTCATGTGGATCTCTATGCACACTTTGGCTATCGCTATATTAAACCGTCAGCGTCCGATCATGGCGGCATGGCCTGGCATGAGATGATGATGACGCTGTGATCTTATGCTTATTGATGCGCTAAAGTTAAATTCAGGCTTTAGCGCATCGGTTCATTTCTCTTTTTTTTACCATTACGAACGTCGCGAATATTTGACAGGTTACCGCTGTAACACTTCAGCAAATTTCGCCAGCCATTGCGGATGAGCGGGCCAGGCAGGTGCGGTGACCAGGTTGCCATCGACGTGTGCCTGATCGATGCCAATATCGGCATAATGTCCACCCGCGAGCCGTACTTCCGGCGCGCAGGCGGGGTAGGCGCTGCAGGTTCGGCCTTGCAGAATGCCGGCGGCGGCCAGCAGTTGTGGGCCGTGACAAACGGCGGCAATTGGTTTGCCCGCGGCGTTAAATGCCTGTACCAGTGTTATTACGTCGTTATTTAATCGCAAATATTCCGGCGCCCGCCCGCCGGGAATCAGTAGGGCATCGTAGTCCTGTTCTTTCACTTCGGCAAAGTCGGCGTTAAGGGTAAAGCGGTGACCCGGTTTCTCGCTGTATGTCTGAGCGCCATCAAAATCATGGATCGCCGTCGTGACGTAGTCCCCTTTGACCTTATCGGGGCATACCGCGTCGACCTGATGGCCAATCATCTGCAGCGCCTGAAAAGGCACCATCGTTTCATAATCTTCGGCGTAGTCGCCGACCAGCATCAGAATTTTTTTACTTATCATGATCGCTCCTGCATATGGGAAGATGCATAAGATATATAACCATCATATTCAGGTTGCAGGCGGTCTGGCAGGGCCTCTCTCCGCCTCCTGTCTGCTCATGTGAGGCCGACGCAAACACGGTTAAGCGTTATGTCCTGCAACACGAATTAGTTAGGGTATAGACCATGAGCGGGGAATGGGAAATTGGCAGGATGCTTCTTTAGACTGAGAATGCTCAGTTGCTAACAAATATCGAAATTTTCAGCCAGGATAAAGCGTAAACCCGATTTAAAATATCATTGGCACAGGGATGATTTATGGGTGTTACTGACGAGAGGATAAAAGCGCAGCACTCAATTATCAACTGAATGGTGCGTCCGAGTGGACTCGAACCACCGACCCCCACCATGTCAAGGTGGTGCTCTAACCAACTGAGCTACGGACGCAATATGGTGCGTTTAATTGGACTCGAACCAACGACCCCCACCATGTCAAGGTGGTGCTCTAACCAACTGAGCTATAAACGCATTATGGTGCGTTCAATTGGACTCGAACCAACGACCCCCACCATGTCAAGGTGGTGCTCTAACCAACTGAGCTATGAACGCAATGTTGTGGTAACAACGGGGACGCATATTAACGGCAGGGCGGGGTTGTGGCAAGAGGCAAACGTCACTTTTCTTCCAGATTTGACGCGATCGCAGAAGTTTTATCCATGTTGCTTATATTTTACTGATGCAAAAGAATATTTGTTCATCAGGTTCGGATAACGGCGCGCTATCCGCGCCGTTTTTTCATCCAATATCGCGCCGAACAGGCTTAACGCGCAGCACGCTGTAGAATGATGCTGGAAGGCTGACGCTGCAGGAAACGCATACGCAGCATCATCATGATGGCAGCGGAGGTTAAACCAATAATAAATCCCCACCAGAAACCCGCGGGCCCCAGGCGCGGGACAACGACGTCGGTCAGCGCCAGCAGATAGCCGCTCGGCAGCCCGAGCACCCAATAGGCGATAAAGGTGATAAAGAAGATGGAGCGGGTATCTTTATAACCACGCAGGATCCCGCTGCCAATCACCTGAATGGAGTCGGAAATCTGGTAGATCGCCGCTAACAACATTAACTGGGAAGCCAGCATAACGACCTCAGGGTTGTCGTTATACAGCAGCGCAATTTGCTTGCGCATCAGAATAGTGAAAATGGCGGTGATAACGGCCATACACACGCCAACGCCCAGGCCGGTTCTGGCCGAAGTTTGTGCTTCCAGCGTTGAGCCCTGCCCAAGACGGAAACCGACGCGAATCGTCACCGCCGCGCCCAGGGAGAGCGGTAACACGAACATTAGCGAACTGAAGTTAAGGGCAATCTGATGTCCGGCGACATTGATGATCCCCAGCGGAGAGACCAGCAGCGCCACCACGGCAAACAGGGTCACTTCGAAAAACAGCGCCAGCGCAATCGGCAGGCCCAGTTGTACCAGGCGCTTAAGAACAGCTACGTCCGGTTTGCCGAAACCTTCGTGGCTGCGAATATCCCGCATTGAGCGCGCGCGGCGCACCCAGAAGATCATACTGAAAAACATCACCCAGTAAACGGCAGCCGTCGCCACGCCGCAACCAATACCACCCAGCTCTGGCATACCGAAATGACCGTAGATAAAGATGTAGTTCACGGGAATGTTGACCAGCAGGCCGATAAACCCCATAACCATGCCCGGCTTGGTCTTCGCCAGACCTTCACACTGGTTACGCGCGACCTGAAAGAAGAGATAGCCGGGCGCTCCCCATAACAGGGTGCGCAGGTAGCCAACGGCTTTCTCCGCCATCGCCGGGTCAATATCATGCATGGAACTGATGATGTAACCTGCGTTCCACAGGATAACCATCACCAGCATTGAGACGAAGCCAGCCAGCCAGAAACCCTGACGCACCTGATGGGCGATACGGTCGCGACGACCTGAACCATTAAGCTGAGCAATGATCGGGGTCATCGCCAGCAGCAGACCATGGCCGAAAAGGATCACCGGTAACCAAATGGAGGTACCGATAGCCACGGCTGCCATATCGGTGGCGCTGTAACCGCCCGCCATTAAGGTATCGACGAATCCCATAGCGGTCTGGGCAACCTGAGCGAGGATAACGGGTATTGCCAGCGCTAACAACTGACGCGCTTCAATAAAGTACTTCTGCACGTGAACACCTTTATATAGTTGTTATTTTTGGACTAAAAAAGCCGCTCTACATAGCAGCAAGAAGAAAAACAGGGGGATTTTCCAGACCATTGTAGCGAGGATTGGCTATTTATCCAGTGAAAAAATCCCAGTAGACGTTGTCCGCTGGCAACCTGTTTTACCACCTGTTATTGTTCCATATAGCCTAAAACGGTAATGATACCGTCATGAGTTTATACAGGAGCAAAACATGTTTACCGGTATTGTGCAGGGGACCGCGAAAGTGCTGTCCATTGACGAGAAACCCAATTTTCGCACCCACGTAGTGGAATTACCTGAGCATATGCTTTCAGGGCTCGAAACGGGGGCGTCGGTGGCGCACAATGGGTGTTGTTTGACCGTCACGCATATCGACGGCGCACGGGTGAGTTTTGACCTGATGAAAGAGACACTGCGAGTCACCAACCTGGGCGCAGTCCGTGCAGGCGATAGCGTGAACGTTGAGCGTGCGGCTAAATTCAGCGACGAAATTGGCGGTCATCTGATGTCCGGTCATATCATGACCACCGCCGAAGTGGTGAAAATTCTGACCTCGGAAAATAACCGTCAAATCTGGTTTAAGGTTCAGGACCCGGCGTTAATGAAATATATCCTTTATAAAGGATATATTGGCGTGGACGGGATCAGTCTGACCGTCGGCGAAGTGACCCCGACGCGCTTTTGCGTGCATTTAATTCCGGAAACGCTCCAGCGCACCACGCTTGGCGCGAAAAAGCTGGGCGATCGGGTGAATATTGAAATCGATCCGCAGACGCAGGCGGTGATTGATACCGTCGAGCGCGTGCTGGCGGCGAAAGAGGCGGCGCAGAAAACGGCGACAGAGTAACCCGGTACGCAGCCCGACAGGCGTGATCGGGCTGCCGATTGACATACTAACCGTCAGATATCCATTGCCGCGTGATGGCCCTGATAAATTGCGGTTGTAATTGTCGGGATCTTCACGTAATCACCCACCTGCGCCACCCACGGCGCGCAGTCGCGCAGTTGATCGATTGTCTCGCGGCGCGCGCTTTTGTCATGGGGTTGTTCTCCGGCGTTATTTAAGCAGAATATTTTTATTTATCAGGCGAAAAATTAAGGCGAGCACCAGCGCGGTGACGCTAAATGAGATGCCGACGGGAAAGGCGCTGTGGTAACTGTGAGTGGCGGCAAACGTTGAGGACATAATGGTTGGTCCGACGTAACCGGCGATAGCGAAACCGCAGAACATTATGCCGAAGTTCACGCTGTTGTGCTGTGCGCCGAATTGGTCGGCGGTGAAGCCAGGAAAAACACCCATAAAGGCACCAAAACAGATACCGATAATGGAAATTCCCGTGTAAAACAGCGCATCGTCGCCGATGCCCGTGTCGTAGAGAGCACTGAGGCCTGGAATAGAGAGGATACAGGCGAGCATCAGGGTATTAATGCGGCCGATTTTGTCGGAAATCATGCCCGCCATGACCCGTCCCAGGACGTTGAAAAGAGCGAGAACGGAAACGGCCAGCGTTGCGGCGGCCGTGGACATCCCGACCATGATTTTTGCCAGCGGAGAGGCCAGAGAAATGCACATGAGTCCGGCAACTGCGCCGCAGGTCAGCATGATGAGCATAAGATAAAAATTGAAGCTGGACATCATTTGCCGCCAGGTTTTATTCCCTGAAGGCATGATGTTTCGCGCGTGTTGCGGCGGTTGCCAGCCGTCCGGACTAAAGCCATGCGGGCATTTATCGATGACGAAAGCGCAGGCGCAGATAATAACCGCGAAACCCAGTCCGATGATTTTAAAGGCAGACAGAATACCGGCCTCGGCGGTAATTATCCCGGCAATCGGCGGAATGATCACCGAACTGATGCCAAACAGGGCAGTGGTGACACCGCCGACAAAACCGCGTTTATCGGGGAAAAATTTGATAGAGGTGCTAATGGTCGCCCCGTAGACCATTCCTAATCCCAGACCGGTTAATATTCCATATGCCCAGATCAGATGACTGATTTGCGAGGCAAAACCGCAGAGGATCATCCCGCCGCCAAACATGAGTCCGCCAGTGAAAATCACCATACGGGGGCCAAATGTATCGTTTATTTTGCCCCCGCTGATCATCGTTATGGGACCAACAGAGTTGCAGATGACAAAAACGATAGCCAGATCGGCAGAGGTGATATTGGCGTTGTGAAGTTGTGAGAGGTAGTCAGCCATCGGCGTGGCAAAAACGCTCCAGGCGTACATCGAGCCTACGCATAGATTGATAAAGCAACTTGCTATCAGGATCCGCCATCTTTTTTTTGAGTAATCCATGTTTTTATCCTCGATGAAATTTTCTATTAAGCAACAAAATCAATGTTTTATTAACAATTCTTGCGTGGTAATCGTTCTGATCAGACGCTAAACCACGTTATAAATCATGTCAATGATTACATGTTTTATTTGACATGGCTGTTGACGTGGCAAGAAGGCGTAATGCGGAGAGTGACGCGTGCTATACTGCGCACAGAGATCACAGGTGAGGCGAAATGAGAGTTTTAACTTATGCCATTCTGGGCTTACTTAACCGTACGGCAATGACCGGCTATGACATCAGCAAGGCGTTTAACCATGAACTGGCAAAGTTCTGGCATGCGAAACATAGCCAGATTTATGGTGAGCTAAAGCGCATGTATCACGATGGACTGGTCACTTACGACATCGAAATCAGCGGCGATATTCTGGAAAAAAAGAAATACAGCATTACCGATACCGGAAGGGATGAACTGCTGAAATGGCTACATAAAGATGAGCCAATAGAAAAAACGGCAAAAGATGTTTTTCGGGTTCGTATGTATTTTTCCCACTATCTTGATGTCAGTACGCGTATTCATCTGTTGGAAAATCAGCGCATACAGCACCTCGAAAGGTTAAATGTTCTGCAAAAAACAATGGAACAGTACGCGCAGGTTCCACCTCTTGAAAGTGACAGATTTGGTGATTTTATTGTGCTTGAAGGGGCGATATGTCGTCAGGAGAGCGTTTTGCGCTGGATTGATAAATGTATTGGTTATTGCCGTCGCGGTGAATAAAAGAGAAAACACCTGCGCCAGGGGCGCAGGTGGAGCAGAAATTAACGAGCAACGCGAAGACCGTTCTCTGCGCCGCGAGAAAAAACGACCTGCCAGAGCTGAATATCGCGCGCGCGGAAAGCGCCGGCACAGGCATTTAGATAATAACTGAACATGCGTTTGAATCTATCCGAATAGTTATCGGCAATTTCCGGCCAGCTATTAAGAAAACGCTCATACCAGGCCATCAGGGTGGTGTCATAATCGGCACCGAAATTATGCCAGTCTTCCATCACGAAATGCGTTTCACTGGCTTCGGCAATATGACGTACCGACGGCAGACACCCGTTAGGAAAGATATATTTATTGATCCACGGATCAACGCTGTGGCCGGTTTTTTTCGAACCGATCGTATGCAGCAGGAAGCGACCATCAGGTTTTAAGTTATGATCGACCACTTCAAAATAGGTATTGTAGTTTTTAGGCCCGACATGCTCGAACATCCCGACCGAAACGATACGGTCGAAACTATCGTGCAGATCCCGATAGTCCTGGAGTAAAATCGTCACGTCCAGCCCTGCGCAACGCTGTTGAGCCATCTTCTGCTGTTCCGCGGAGATCGTGACGCCAACAACGCTGACCTGGTAGTTTTTCGCCATGTAGTACGCCAGCCCGCCCCAGCCGCAGCCGATATCCAGTACCCGCATTCCGGGTTCAAGCTGTAATTTTCGGCAGATAAGATCTAATTTTGCCTGCTGAGCGGCGTCCAGATTCTGCGCATCTTTCCAGTAACCGCAGGAATATTGCATATAAGGATCGAGCATGCGGCTAAAGAGATCGTTGCCTAAATCGTAGTGTTCTCTACCGACAATCCATGATCTTTTTTTGCTTTGCAGATTGAACAAACGAGCGCCAGCAATACGTAGCGTATCTTTAAGATGGTGCGGGAGTTGATTCTCCAGACCGGCCCGCAGGACCTTATAGAAAAATATATCCAGTCGCTCACAATCCCACCAGCCGTCCATATAACTCTCGCCTAATCCCAGTGACCCTTCCTGCAGGACGCGTTTAAAAAAATGCGGATTTTTAATCTGCAGATCGGAGGGGGCGGGGCCGTTGATCTCAATATTGGCACGGCCTAACAATTCAGCTGCAATCCGGTACCAGTCATCATTTGGTACACTTACTTCTTCTATACACGATGAACTCATAGCTTCTCCATCACGCCCAAGTGATCAGAACCTTAAAACAGCGTAGACGTTTTTTTGGTTTTGTGAGAAATCCCACGGATTAACCGCGAGACTGCTATCCGACGTAGAACAGAGGAAGGGAGATAACCCTTGCCGAAAGGCCATCCATGGTGAAACGGGATGCATCCTGCTCCCGTTAAGATTTGTTGAATATTCTATTTATGTGATACCGGATTCAGTATAGGCCGCTAAAAACGGGCTTTCAATAAAAATATCTTAGCCAGCTAATGACTAAATCCGGGGGCCAAGTCAGGCGTCTATTTTAGGCATGCGACGTGTCAGTTACCCGCCGCGCAGCGTTGTGTTGCAGACGATAACCGATGCCGGCAAGCACAATGGAGACCAGCATCACGCGGGTGGTGGTTTGCAGCGGATGCGCAATGAGTGCCGAGACAAGCAGACTGGTAACGAAACAGAGACCGAGCTGTAAGGTATTTTGCAACGCGGCGGCGCGGCCGGTGGCCTGTGGAAAGGGCTTCAGGGCCTGAGCGACAACGATGGGATAAATTCCCGCATTTACCGCCGCCATGGCGCAGAACGGGATCATCAATCCGACCAGCGTGACATTATCCTGCAGGCCGGTCATCCAGATGGCGGCAACGCTGATAGTGAAGATAGCCAGCAGCCAGGGCAGGATTTGCCCGCCTGACCACTTTTGCAGGGCCGCGCGGCAGCCGTAACCGCCCACCAGAAAAGCGATAGTTTGCGGAATGTAGCTCAGACCGACCGCCGTTGGGCCATAGCCCATATCATGGAGAATAAAAGGTGAGCCGGTCAGCCAGGCAAAAAAGCTTGCGGAGCAGGCGGCGTAAATCAGCACATTACCGCTATATTCACGTGAGCGAAGCAGGGTAAAGAAAGTGAGCTTTTGCTGTGTATTGACGGATGGCTTATTAACAGATCTCAGACGAATGGTCGGCAGGATCAGCACCAGAGCCACAGCGGCCAGGACAGCAAAAATAGCCTGCCAGTCGAAATGTACCAACAGCCAGCTACCGAGCAGCGGCGCCAGCGCGGGAGAGAGTCCGACCAGCGGCATAATGGTGGCAAAAATACGGTTCGTGCGATGCGCCGGATAGTAATCGGTGACCAGCGCCTGCCAGGTGACTGCGGCGGCGCAAACGCCAATGGCCTGGACAAAACGCAGCGCCAGCATCAGCCGGGTGTCCTGAACCCAGAGCATGCCCAGACAGCCGAGGGCGAAAATCAGTAGGCCGCAGAACAGCACCGGCTTACGACCGTAGCGGTCAGAGACGGGCCCCCAGAACAGTTGTCCAATAGCAAAGCCGGCAAGGAATAAGCTCAGGCTGGCGCTGACCGCGGACGCGGAGGTATTCAAATCCTGTTGAATGGCGGCAAACGCCGGCAAATACATATCAGTGGCGAGGAAACCGAGCACGCTAAGCCCCGCCAGCCAGACTAAAAATCCTTTCCCAGGTTGTTGCATAAAACTCTCATTTCAGTGATACGGCGATGATGCGGCAGAGTGTAGGGAGTGCATTCCGGCTTGTGAAACGCTAATATTTGTTCGTTCATTTCAAAAATTTTGCAGGCAAAAAATGTGGTCGGAATACTCGCTTGAAGTTGTTGATGCTGTTGCCCGCAATGGCAGCTTTAGCGCCGCAGCGCAGGAGTTGCATCGTGTGCCTTCTGCTGTCAGCTATACCGTTCGTCAACTGGAAGAGTGGCTGGCGGTTCCGCTGTTTGAACGTCGTCATCGGGATGTGGAATTAACGCCCGCCGGAGTCTGGTTTCTGCAGGAAGGGCGCTCTGTTATCAAAAAAATGCAGATCACCCGTCAGCAGTGCCAGCAGATAGCCAACGGCTGGCGCGGGCAGTTGTCCATCGCAGTCGATAACATCGTCAAACCCACACGTATGCGGCAAATGATCGTTGATTTTTATCGCCATTTTGACGACGTTGAGCTGATTGTTTCTCAGGAGGTTTTCAACGGCGTCTGGGACGCGCTGGCCGATGGCCGTGCGGAATTAGCGATCGGGGCGACGCGTTCGATTCCGGTCGGGGGGCGCTATGCCTTCCGTGATATGGGGATGCTGAGCTGGAGTTGCGTTGTCGCCAGCCACCATCCGCTGGCAAAAATGGCGGGCCCACTGAGCGACGATGTATTACGCAACTGGCCATCGCTGGTCAGAGAGGATACGTCACGTTCGTTGCCGAAGCGCACGACCTGGCTGCTGGATAATCAGAAGAGGGTAGTGGTGCCGGACTGGGATGCTTCCGCAACCTGCCTTTCCGCCGGACTGTGTGTCGGCATGGTGCCAGAACATCTGGCGCGTCCGTGGCTGGATAGCGGTAAATGGGCTGCGCTGGCGCTGGAAAATCCATTCCCGGACGCCGCCTGTTGCCTGACCTGGCAACAAAGCGATGCATCTCCTGCGCTGCTGTGGCTGCTGGATTATCTTGGCGACAGCGAAACGCTGAACCGTGAATGGTTGCGGGCGCCGGAATAACCGACGCCGCACATGGTGTTAACGACGGTAATCGATAAACGGGCCATCGGCCACCGAACGGCGCTCGACAAGGCGCGGATGCACTTCAATCGACCGGGAGACTTCACGTTTATTGACGATACGGTCCAGTAGCATGTTGAATGCAGCCTCGCCCAGCGAGTCTTTTGGCTGATGGATGGTGGTCAGCGCCGGGCTGAAGTAGCGAGCGTTGCGCACATTATCATAACCGATCAGCGAAATATCCTGCGGTACGCGCAGGCCCATTTCGTCCGCTGCGCAGATTGCACCCATTGCCATAATATCCCCGCCGCAGAAAATTGCCGTCGGGCGGTGATGCTGGCTGAGAATTTGTTGCATTGCGCGATAGCCGGATTCCGGCTCAAAATCACCCTGTACAATCCAGTTTTCAGGAACAGTAATTCGCGCCTCTTCCATGGCTTTCATAAAGCCCGCCAGCCGACCGGCGCCAGTGTTGCGCTCCAGCGGGCCGGGGATGACCCCAATATCGTGATGGCCGCGCTCAATCAGATAGCGTCCGGCAAGGTAGCCGCCTTCAAAGGCGTTATCGATCACCGCGTCGGTGAAATCGGCTTTTGCTTCCCCCCAGTCCATTACCACCATGGGAATATGGCGGTACTCTTCCAGCATACTCAACACCGATTCCGGATATTCAGAACACATCACCAGCAGACCATCTACGCGTTTTTGCGCCATCATTGACAAATAGGCGCGCTGTTTCTCAGGATCGTTCCAGGCGTTGCCGAGGATCAGGGTGTAGCCTTTCTGGAAGCAGCTTTTCTCAACTGCTTCAATAATTTCCGCAAAATAGGCCGCTTCGCTGCTGGTGGCCAGCAGACCAATAGACTTGGTGTGATTCACCTTCAGGCTACGGGCGACAGCGCTGGGAGAGTAGTGCAGTTCTTTAATCGCCGCCCATACCGCATTGCGCGTCTCTTCCGCAACGAAACGCGTTTTGTTAATTACGTGTGAAACAGTTGTAGTGGAAACGTTTGCGCGCTTCGCTACATCTTTAATAGTTGCCATTATTCCTCACTCCAGACCTTGACCTGATCGTCTGTGTATCGCTACGTAAACGTTTGCCTGCACACACCCTGATGCTAAAAATCATCATTGCATCACGTCGGGAAAACGACACAGAACGACAGGAAGGGGTCAATGGCCGATACGCTTTCAAATTAGCGTGGAATTTTGTCCGATCTTGGGGCAAAGGGGAAGAGTAAAAATGTGCATCATGCTAAATCTCGGAAGATTTTTACGCTATTCTGTGCAAAAATGATCGTACTCACTTTTTATGTGGGGATAATCAGGGGGAAAATTGATGGATACAAATTTAAGGTATTCGCTGACAACAACGATTATTGTCCTGGGCTTGATTGTTGCTGCAGGATTAACCGCAGTATTGCACTAATTTCACGTCAGGGAGACATCGCGCTCCCTTTTTTATCTGACGATTATTATCCGTTTTGCAAAAATCTTTTGCCATTTCGTTTACTTCTGCTTTTCTGTGATTGATGTCATGCTTTTAGCTTCTGACGCAATGCCGTTGTAGAAGGCGGCCTGATGGAGTGTTTTGCATGAAAATTAATTTCCCCTTGCTTGCTCTGGCGATCGGGGCTTTCGGTATCGGTACGACCGAGTTTTCCCCAATGGGCATGTTACCGGTTATTGCCAAAGGCGTGGATGTTTCAATTCCGGTGGCGGGAATGTTGATTAGCGCCTATGCCATCGGCGTCATGATCGGTGCGCCGCTGATGACGTTATTGCTCTCTCATCGGGCGCGCAGAAATGCGCTGGTTTTTCTGATGGCTATTTTTACTTTAGGCAATGTGCTCTCGGCAATTGCGCCGGATTACACCATGCTGCTGCTGTCGCGTATTATCACCAGTCTTAATCATGGCGCGTTCTTTGGCTTAGGCTCGGTGGTGGCGGCGAGCGTGGTGCCAAAACATAAACAGGCCAGCGCTGTGGCGACAATGTTTATGGGGCTGACGATTGCCAATATCGGCGGTGTTCCCGCAGCAACCTGGCTGGGTGAGACCATCGGCTGGCGTATGTCGTTTCTGGCTATGGCGGGTCTGGGTATCGTGGCGATGACAGGCCTGTGGTTTTCCCTGGCGAAAGGCAGTAGTGGGGAGCGTCCGAACGTGAAGCAGGAACTGTCGGTGCTGATGCGCCCGCAGGTACTATCGGCCTTGCTCACGACCGTACTGGGGGCTGGCGCGATGTTCACGCTCTATACCTATATTTCGCCCGTGCTGCGGACGATCAACAATGCGTCTCCGCTGTTTATTACAGCCATGCTGGTGCTGATTGGCGTGGGCTTCTCATTGGGTAACTACCTTGGCGGGAAATTTGCGGACCGTTCTGTCACCGGAACGTTAAAAGGCTTTTTGTTGTTGCTGATGGCGATTATGCTGGCCATTCCACTGCTGGCCAAATCGCAGACTGGCGCGGCTATCAGTATGGTTGTCTGGGGCATGGCGACCTTTGCGGTGGTGCCGCCTTTACAGATGCGCGTAATGCGGCTGGCTCACGAGGCGCCAGGGCTCTCCTCATCAGTGAATATCGGTGCCTTCAATCTTGGGAATGCGCTGGGCGCGGCTGTCGGCGGCGCGGTGATTTCCGCTGGGCTGGGGTACGCGTTTGTCCCGGTGATGGGCGCGATTATTGCTGGCCTCGCGTTCTTGCTGGTGCTGTTCAGCGGCGGGACGCAACAGGAAGAAGCCTTCGCCAACCACTAATATTGCATGAACTGAAAAAATAACCGCAGAAAGGGCAATCTTTCTGCGGTTTGCTTTTAGGCGGCCAGATTAGCGGCAACAAACTTCCAGTTTACCAGCGCCCAGAAGTGCTCCAGATAGTTCGGGCGAGCGTTACGGTAGTCGATATAGTAAGCATGTTCCCAGACATCCACGGTCAGCAGCGGCGTGGCATCGCCAGTCAGCGGCGTGCCCGCGTTGCTGGTGGAGACAATAGCGAGGCTGCCGTCGGCGTTTTTCACCAGCCAGGTCCAGCCTGCGCCGAAGTTTTTAGCGGCTGCGTCGGTGAATTTGGCTTTGAAATCCGCAAAACTGCCGAAGGATTTAGCGATAGCTGCCGCCAGTGCGCCTTCCGGTTCGCCGCCCGCATTGGGTGCCAGGCAGTTCCAGTAGAAGGTGTGGTTCCAGACCTGGGCTGCGTTATTAAAGACGCCGCCGTCGGAAGAACGCACGATCTCTTCTAAGGTTTTGCCTTCAAACGCAGTCCCCTTGATCAGGTTGTTGAGGTTGGTGACATAGGCCTGGTGGTGTTTGCCATAATGGTATTCCAGGGTTTCTGCGGAAATGTGCGGCGCCAGGGCGTCTTTTGCATATGGTAATGCAGGTAATTCAAACGACATTGCTACTCTCCTTTTTATCGTTATACCCGTCATACTTCGGCTGCATCCCGTGCAGTTTGTCCGTTCCAGGCGTGCCCTATGAAGGACCGCGCGGGCGTTGTACAAAACGGCTCCCCGCTTCGTTATGCAACGCAAATTATTCAGGGCATTGGGCGCGTAATAACCATGTATTTCGCAAGGTAATAGTAGCAAATTAAAAGATGTGACAAAAGAGAACGTTACCCCGTCGTCGTCACGACGGGGCAGAATCAGCGAATCGTTTTTGGCGTCATAACGCGTCGGGCGCCAACATAGTGACGTAACCAGTAATCTTCACTTAATGAGGTTATCTGAATATCGCGACCGGTGCGCGGGGACTGAATGAACTTGCCGTTGCCCACATAGACGCCGACGTGATCGGCGGTACCGCGCCCACGGGTACGAAAGAAGACTAAATCTCCGCTTTGCAGCTCGTCGCGATCGACCGGACGGGCATCGCGCAGGTGATACATCTCATTGGCAGTGCGCGGAATGTGGATTTTTACCAGATCTTTATAGGCGTAATACACCAGACCGCTGCAGTCAAACCCGGTGCGCGGCGAGGTACCGCCCCAGCGATAGGGCTTGCCAATCTGATTCATCAGTTTTGACATGGCGGTGTTCTGTGCTTTTTGTACCCGAATTTTGTGCGCTTCGGAAAGGGTGATCTTCCGTTCGTCGGCGATGGGGCGGCAGCGGGTTTTATACCCCTTACGCACGATGCACTTTTTCTGGACGCTGGCCCGGACAACCCTGTTTTCAGCCTCCGATTTTGCCGGGCCTGCGCACAATTTTTTATAGCCTTTGCGGAGCACACATTTTTTCGTGGCGCTGGCGACCTGGCGATGAAGCGCGGTTTGGGTTGATGGCGTACCGGAAGTGGGGTGTGTTATCCGTCTGGTGGTCGAGGTTTTCTTGCTGGAGGTTCTGGCGCTGCTCTTGCTTCTGGAACTTACGGCTTTTTTCTTACGCTCCGGGGTAGTGCCTTTGGCCTGATGTGATTTTAGTGAAGCAGAAGTGTGCGTATGCCCGGAAGCATGCGCCAGGGGGGTAAGAGAAAACGATGTGAAAAGTAATGCACAGAGCGAAATCGCGGTTTTATTAAGACGCGCCACTGAGCAATCCTCTGGTTAAATTACAGACACATACAGATGCCTGACGATGAAAGACAAAACGCATCGATTCTAAAACATAAAATCCCGGAAAGTTAATACTCTTTTGTATCTAAAGTCTCGTTTGGTTAACATTTGCAAAAAAATACGTCCGGCAGCCGTTTCGCCGGGTGAAAAGTACGCAATGCGTTGCCGCCGATGGCAATAAAATAATATTTTTAAGGCAACTTTTGTCGACAGAAGATAAGATATGACAAGTGAAAAAAATGTTATTATCGGTCCTGCGTTCAGAGCGCTACAATGACAGATTACTGCCGTAGAGAAGTTTAAGGAAGCACGACAATGAGTACGACTGTAGAAAAAATCCAGCGTCAAATCGCTGAAAACCCAATCCTGCTGTACATGAAAGGGTCGCCGAAACTACCGAGCTGTGGTTTTTCCGCCCAGGCTGTACAAGCGCTCTCTGCCTGTGGCGAACGTTTTGCCTATGTTGATATCCTGCAGAACCCGGATATTCGCGCAGAGCTGCCGAAATATGCTAACTGGCCGACCTTCCCGCAGTTGTGGGTTGATGGAGAGCTGGTCGGCGGTTGTGACATCGTGATTGAAATGTATCAGCGCGGCGAACTGCAGCAGTTGATCAAAGAAACGGCCGCGAAGTACAAGACCGACGAGCCGAAAGCAGAGTAATTCGGCTGCCAATAATAAAAAAGCGACTGCTGATGTAGTCGCTTTTTTATCGCTTATTCTTCAGTTTTGGCCAGTGGCCAGTGGCCAGCCGCCAAGACGCTTCCAGCGGTTAACGATTTCGCAAAATAACTGCGCGGTTTGCTCAGTATCATACAGCGCCGAGTGCGCCTGGGCGCTATCAAAAGTCATTCCCGCGGCAATGCAGGCCTTTGACAAGACCGTCTGACCGAGCGCCAGCCCGCTTAGCGCGGCGGTATCGAAGGTGACAAACGGGTGGAATGGGTTACGTTTCAGGGCCGCGCGTTCTGCCGCCGCCATCGTAAAACTGTGATCGAACGTGGCATTATGCGCCACCATAATGGCGCGACTGCACTCGCTCTCTTTCATCCCCTTACGTACCATCTTGAAAATGGCGTGCAGCGCATCATATTCGCTCACCGCACCGCGTTCTGGGTCGTTTGGATTTATCCCATTAAACGCCAGGGCTTCGGGCTGCAGATTCGCGCCCGCGAAAGGTTCAACATGAAAATGCAACGTTTCGTCCGGCTTCAGCCAGCCTTGCTCATCCATCTTCAACGTAATAGCGGCGATCTCCAGCAGGGCGTCGGTTTTGGCATTAAATCCGGCGGTTTCAACATCAATTACCACGGGATAAAAACCGCGAAAGCGGTCGCACAGACCATTAAGTTGAGCGTTCTCGGACATCAGATTCTCTTAGCGGAAAAAAAGTAGCGCGCATTATGGCAAATTTTGTCGCGCCTTGCAGCAGGAAGGGGAGAAAACAGCGGGCACCCTGGGTGCCCGAAGCAGATCAGTTGCCGAGGCCTTTGCCGGCATCTTTCTCTTCAATCAGCTCGATTTTGTAACCGTCCGGATCTTCGACGAAAGCGATGACCGTGGTGCCACCTTTAACCGGGCCCGCCTCACGCGTCACATTACCGCCATTCTGACGAATACGCTCGCAGGCTTCCGCTGCGTTTTCGACGCTCAGCGCGATATGACCATAGGCGCTACCGAGGTCGTACTTATCAACACCCCAGTTATAGGTCAGCTCAATAACAGCGGTATCGCTTTCTTCGCCGTAACCCACGAATGCCAGCGAGTATTTATACTCCGTGTTTTCACTGGTGCGCAGCAGTTTCATGCCCAGTACATTGGTGTAAAAATCAATTGAACGTTGTAGATCGCCAACGCGCAGCATGGTGTGAAGTAGGCGCATAATGTCCCCTATGCAATGAGTTTTGATACATCAGAACGTTGAGTATAGCGGCGATAGCCCGCCGCTATCAATTAAGCGATTACAGCGTCGGGTAATCGGTATAGCCTTCCGCGCCGCCGCCGTAGAAGCTTTCCGGGCGTTGCGGATTCAGTGCGGCCTTGTTCTGCAGGCGAGCGACCAGATCCGGGTTGGCAATATAGTCGCGACCAAAGGCTACCGCATCAATCAACCCTTTACCGATAAGGTTATTGGCCTTCTCAAGCGTATACGCGCCCGCGCCAATAATCACGCCAGGGAAACGGTCGCGCACTTTCTGGCGGAATTCATTGCTGTACGGTTGACCGCCAGCCCAGTCCGGTTCAGACATGTGCAAATAAGCAATGTTGCGTTTAGCCAGCTCTTCAATCAGATACAGCGCGTCGGCTTCTTCATTCGGGCCGTTATCGACATTCTGGAAGCTGCCGACTGGCGAGACGCGAATACCGATACGATCGGCGTTCCACTCTTTGCAGGCCGCATCAACCACTTCCAGCACCAGGCGAGCGCGATTTTCAACGCTGCCGCCATACTGGTCGGTACGATGGTTAGAAGAAGGGGACAAAAACTGGTGCAGCAGGTAGCCGTGGGCGGAGTGCAGTTCGACAAGATCGAAACCGGCATCGCGGGCGTTTCCCACCGCCTGGCGAAAATCATCGACAATCCCCGGGATCTCTTCGGTTTCGAGCGCGCGCGGCATTGAGGTATCAACGCGAACAGCGTGACCGTTTTCATCGCGCAGTGAGGTCCGGGTACCGGCGCTAATGGCGGATGGCGCAACCGGGGCTGCGCCGCCAGGTTGCAGACTGTTATGTGAAATGCGTCCGGTATGCCACAGTTGAACGGCCATATGCCCGTTTTCGGCGTGCACGCCAGCGGTAATTTTTTTCCAGGCGGCAATTTGTTCCGGGCTATGCAGACCTGGCGCCCCCGCGTAGCCTTTGGCCTGCGCTGAAATCTGGGTGGCTTCGGAAATAATCAGGCCGGAACTGGCGCGCTGGCGATAGTACTCGCCCATCAGCGGGGTTGGAATATCGCCGGGTTCAATGCTCCGCAGACGTGTCAGCGGAGCCATAAATACGCGATTGGCTACGGTTACCGCACCCACTTGCAACGGGGTAAACAACGTTGATTCTGACATAATAACTCCTGAGTAGACCGGTCGTCTTGAAATTGATTAAATAAAAACGCCTGTTACATGCCTGGCGACGAAATAATATTTTTGACGTGGGCAAGCGCGCTTTCCAGCGGCGTTGCGCAGCGCGTAATCTTGGCCTGCAGGTTGGCTCCCAACCACAGGGAGTAAAGCACCCGAGAGAGCATCAATGCATCACCATTAAACGCCAGGCTCCCTTCCTGGCGGCCTTTCTCCAGCGCGTCGCTCAGCAGGGAGATAATCTGGCTGGCGCCTTTATCCATCGCGGTGCGCATATCCTCCGATAAATCACACACCTCAGCCGACAGTTTTACCGTCAGACACCCACTGATTACCCCCGTCAGGCAAAATTCCGTCAGCGTCTGCTGATAGTAGGCCAGCAGGCGGTCGCGATAGTTACCTTCGCCGTGGTTAAAAAGTGCCACCAGGCGCTGAAGATACCCGGCGTAATGGTGGTCTAGCAGCGCGACGCCAAAGGCCTCTTTGGAGCGAAAATAGTGGTAGAAAGAGCCTTTCGGCACTTCCGCTGTTTTCAGTAGTTCGCTCAGACCCATACCGGTAAAACCACGGTGCATGCAGAGTTGCTCGCCCGTGGCCAGGATATGTTCTCGGGTATTACATTCGCTGTATCTATTCATAGCGCCCACTGTAATAGACCGATTGGTCTATTACAAGTGATAAATAAAATGTCGTCTGATGCGGAGGATGATAAACAAAATTTGCGAACGACGGCTGAAACGTCTTCAATAAAATAAGTACGCGCTGACAGGAGAGGTATGGTGGCTGAACAACTGGAATTCTTCCCGATACAAAGCCCGTGCCGGGGGATTTGTCAGTCTGATGAACGCGGCTACTGTCGGGGGTGTCTGCGTAGTCGGGATGAGCGTTTTAACTGGCTGAAGATGAGCGATGCGCAGAAGCAGGAGGTTCTGCGTTTATGCCGCCAGCGGCTGCTGCGCAAACTGCGTGCAGCGAAACAGGATAGTGCGGAAGAACCTCAGCAACCCTCACTGTTTTAAGCATAAAATTGCGTATACTCAGGAGACTTTTTTGTTGAGGAAGCGGTTATGGTTCAGCGTATTGCTATGGCCCCGCAGGGGCCGGAATTCTCTCGTTTTGTGATGGGCTACTGGCGTTTGATGGACTGGAATATGTCCACCGAAGCGCTGGTGAGCTTTGTTGAGCAACACCTGGATCTGGGGATCACAACCATCGATCACGCCGATATTTATGGTGACTATCGCTGTGAGGCGGCGTTTGGCGAAGCGTTGAAGCGGGCCCCGCACCTGCGTGAACGGATGGAAATTGTCACCAAATGCGGGATTGCCACCAGGGCGCGGGCGGAAAATACCATCGGTCACTATATTACCGACCGCAATCATATTGTGCTCAGCGCAGAGCAATCGTTACGCAATTTGGCAACCGATCGTCTCGACCTGCTGCTTATTCATCGGCCTGACCCGCTGATGGATGCCGATGAAGTGGCAGAAGCTTTTCTCAGTTTACATCATAGCGGGAAGGTGCGTCATTTCGGCGTATCCAACTTCACACCCGCCCAGTTTAGCCTGTTGCAGTCGCGACTGCCGTTTACGCTGGCAACTAACCAGGTGGAAATTTCTCCGGTGCATCAATCATTGCTGCTTGATGGTACGCTGGATCAGCTCCAGCAGTTGCGTATCCGGCCAATGGCCTGGTCATGTCTTGGTGGTGGGCGAGTGTTTAGCGACGAAAGCTTCCAGCCGCTGCGTGATGAGCTGGTCAGGGTTGCCGGGGAGCTTAATGCGGAAAGTATCGAGCAGGTCATTTACGCCTGGATCCTGCGTTTGCCTTCGCTGCCGCTGCCGATTATTGGGTCAGGAAAAATTGAGCGCGTGAGTGCCGCCATTGTCGCGGAGAGACTGAAGATGTCCCGCCAGCAGTGGTTCCGCATCCGTAAGGCGGCGCTGGGTTACGACGTGCCGTAATCATCTGAAGCAGGCGTTGCTTCGGCGCATTGTGCGTTGAGCATTCCGGGTTCGGGCACATTAGCGTGTTCTTTCGCTAATCGTCCCGGCCACCGGCGCCTGTTCAAGCTGCGAGAGTGCGCACCACAGTCTCCAGATAATCGCCGCCAGCGCTTTTGCCGCTGGCTGGTGGTGGTGGTTAAGGGCATCGCAGATTTTCTGTAGTTCTTCAAGCGTTGCGGCGAGGGGCCGCTGCTGCACGCCTCGCTCGCTCATCACATCCCGCAGCAGGCTAATACACAAATCGCGCACTTGCGAGAGTGGGTCGGAGCGGGTTTCCCATTCGCGCAATTGCCAGACGACATGGGAGCAGTTAAGTAATACCACGCCCCAGCGCAGCAGCCAGCGGCGCGCCAGCGCATCCTGACTATGACTTAACTGACTGATGTGATGGTAAACCAGCGATTCAAACTCATGTTCACTATGCTGCGGATAGTGGCTAAGCTGGTCAACAAAGTGACGCCGTAACGTTCTGATGTGGCGGCGACTTTTACGGGCATCGGAACCGGGGCTGATAACCGCGAACGCCAGCCACGCAAGGCCGACGCCAATAATTTTCCCGAGATTGTCGTTGAGAAATGTCGAATAATCATAAACCGGTGGATTGGTCACCGAAATAAAAGATCCCATAAAAACAATAAGCTGTCCCCATAGGCCAGCCAGCGTCGGCATCTGCTGTTTAAGTAACTGCATGGTCGTCAGCAATGGAAAGAGGAACAGCAGAAACTGCCATAAATCGGTTATCTGCACCATCAGCCCGAATTTAACGATAAAGCTGAACAATGACAGCAGGATCAGGGTGCGCATTAACAGCGTTAATGATTTGAACGGAGAGGGTGACAGCGAATAGAGCACGCAGCAGATAGCCGCGAGGGTTAACGCCGCGGCGCAGGATTGCCATTGGGTGGCGATCCCCCACGCGCCGACCATGACCAGCGCGCAAAAAGCACGTACGCCATTCCACAGGGCTTCGGCCTGGTCGGTGTGGCGGGTCAGCGCAGGTGCGGAAGGGACATTAAATTCGGTGATGGCGGTTGCGTTTTCGATACGCGTAAGCCAGCGGCTGCTTTCCAGATAGAGGCGGCAGAAATAGCGCAGGCGCTTCCAGAAGGCAATATGCCGGTAGTCTGCGTCGGCAGGCGGAGCCAGAGGCGCGATAAGACGGGAAATGCTATAGCTGTCGGTATGTGAATTGGCCAGTTCGCTTAACAGGGTTTCCAGGATCTGGCGTGTGCCTGCGGGTGCCGTGGGCCAGTTGAGCAGCATGCGTCTCAGGCTTGAAATAACGCTGGTCATGCGCAACTGCCGGTGCAGCAAGTAATTCAGCAGCGGGTTTTGCCGACGAAAACGATAGTGGCTCCAGAATGCCTGAATACGCAGCAGATTCATGGTCATTATTTGCCCAATGACGCTTTCGTGCGCGGCGCGGATCGCCTCGGTGGTTTCCGGGACCCATAGCAGGCTGGCGTGTTCCAGCAGACGGGCATGCATGTTCTTTAGCGCGCTCAGCAGGGCTGTGCCATCGGAGGTGCTGGGTAATATCATCATCATCAGTCCGCCGCAGAGAATACCGACGATAACTTCGCAGACGCGAGACTGGGCGATGGTCCAAAGTTCGTTTGCGTCAGTGATATTAATCACCGGGAAGGCGATAATCGCACAGGTGTAGCCGGCAAGCTGGAAGGCGTAGGCGACGTTATTGGTGAACATTGCGCAGGCCCAGGTGCAGAGGGCTATCCACGCTGAGATGCTAAAGAGAAACAGCCAGGGATCGTTGAGCGTATGCCCGGCCAGCAGCAGCGCCGCTCCGGCGCCGAGCAGGCTACCGGCAATACGGCCAAAACTTTTACTGATCACGCCACCGACGGTGGGAAAGCTGACGACGGCAGCAGAGGTCATCGCCCAGTAGGGCTCATCAAGATCCAGCCAGTAGGCGATACTCAGCGCCAGACACATCGCGATGCCGTTACGCAGGGCATAGCGCCACTGCGCACGACTGGCTTTAACCCACGGCAGCGAGCGCCATGTCAGCGCCTGCAGTTTCATTATGGCGCGCCAATTGCCACGGTGCAGGTGGTGCCTGAGACCAGTGTGGTATCGGGCGGGAGAGAGTCAAACGCAATACGAACCGGTACGCGCTGGGCAAGACGAACCCATGGAATATTCGGCTTAATATCCGCCACCAGCGCATCGCTGCTCTCTACGCTTTGGTCGACAATCGCGCGACCGATACTCTCTACGTGACCCTGTAACTTTTTCTGATTGCTGTAGAGAATAATTTGCGCCCGATCGCCGGAATGAATATTACGCAATTTCGTTTCTTCAAAATAACCTATTACGTAGAAGGAGTGGCTATCGATGAGCGCGAAAACCGGGGTGCCGGTGGTGGCGTAATCACCGACACGGGTCGAGAGATTGGTTACCCAGCCATCAACCGGTGCAGTGATCTCGGTCTGCGCCAACTGCCATTGGGCGTGTTTGAGCGTGGCGCGGGCCACATCCTCCGCCGCTTTCGCCGCTTCAAGATTTGTGTTCGCGGTATTCAGTGCGGTATTGGCGTTTTCCAGATCTTCCGCTGAGATGGCGTTCTGCGCAAGATGACGCCTGCGCCCGGCAACGCTGGCGGCATTTTTCTGTTCGGCCTGGGCCGTGGCGACGTCCGCCTGGGCCTTAGCCAGCTGTGCCTGGGCGTTGAGAATGGCAATTTTATAGGGAGCGTCATCAATTCTGAACAACACGTCGCCAGCGTTAACCAACTGGTTGTCGTGCACATTCAGTTGCATGATGCTGCCGGAAACCTGGGGCGTAATGTTGACTTGTTCGGCGCGTACCTTGCCGTCCCTTGTCCATGGCGATTGAGTGTAGTAGTTCCAGACCAGCCAGGCGGCAATAATGGCAAGCGCGGTGATCAGCAGCGTGGAGAGATATTTTAGTGTTTTCATGCAATGAACATTACCAGATGGTCAGTAAAACCAGCGCCAGACAGACTGAGAGCGCAAAGAACGACAGATCCATGAGCAGCGGGTGCCAGATCTCACCGGCGTACATCCAGTCGCGAAGCTGGCGATGGATGATCAACCAGATAAAAAAGCCCAACAGCACTGCCTTAAAGAAAGGAGGGAAGTAGACCGAAGCGCCGAACACCAGGTCCTGGAGCGACAATCCGTCAGTGTTAAGACTCAGTTTCACAAGCAAAAATCCTTTGCCGTTGCAGGATGAATGTTAATGCGATGCGACTATTTACATGATAAATCATTATTTTGATTTTAATGAATCTGGTAATTCATTTGTTTTGGTAATTTAAATGCTGCACACTATTCTAAAATCAGCATAATAACTTAGCAAGCTAATTATAAGGAGATGAAATTGGAATCGCCACTTGGTTCTGATCTGGCTCGTTTAGTCCGCGTCTGGCGCGCGCTAATCGACCATCGCCTGAAACCTCTGGAGTTAACGCAGACGCACTGGGTCACGCTGCATAACATTCATCAGCTCCCGCCTGAGCAGTCGCAGATTCAGCTGGCGAAAGCCATTGGTATCGAGCAACCGTCACTGGTTCGCACGCTCGATCAGCTGGAGGAGAAAGGGCTTATTTCTCGGCAGACATGCGCAAACGATCGCCGTGCGAAGCGCATCAGGCTTACAGATAAAGCGGAACCGCTGATCGATAAAATGGAAGAGGTCATCGGGAAAACGCGCCATGAAATTCTGGCAGGCGTCTCGTCGCAAGAAGTGGAAACATTGCTGAATTTAATTCGTAAGCTCGAACAAAATATCCTTGATCTTCAGGCAAAAGATTAAGCTCATGTGGCCTGGCGTGTGCTCAAGGCCGGATTTCACCGCAGAGGGTGGAGTGTCAAAGCGTCTGGCGGTTGCCTGAGGGGAAATCCACAGCGAAGCCATTAAGCCACTGGCAACGTTATGCGGCCCGAAGAGGGCCGCACCAGCATGTTTTAACGTGGCGATACGGTGACCTGGCTGCCGCTGCCGGCAATTGCTACGCGCTGGCCGACGGAGAAGCGGGTGTCGCCTTGTTTCTGTACCACCATGATGGTATTACCATCATCTTTGCGGATTTCCAGCTCGACGCCCTGGGTTTTGTTCATGGCGCTCTGAACGCCCTGGCCAGCGACGCCCCCCGCGACGGCGCCTGCCGCCGTTGCCAGCGAGCGACCTGCGCCGCCGCCAATGGTATTACCCAGGAAGCCGCCCAGTACCGCGCCGCCGATAGCGCCAATCGCGTTGTTCTCATCGCCGCCCTGAATCTGGACTGCGCGGGTATGCACGATGGTGCCGTAGGTCACGCTTTGGACCTGTTTAGCTTCAGATGCGGAGTAAACATCACCAGAAAGGCCGCTGCTACTGACGCAGCCTGCAAGCGTAAAACCAATCATCGAGACAGCCAAAACACGTAAAATCATTTATGAATCTCCTGTTCACCAAGAAGCGTTCTGTTGAACTTCCTTGTAGCCAATTATATGGCATTTAAGCGTCTGCTGGCATAGCAGATGCAGTGACTATACAAAAAATAATAATCAGAGTTGTCTCAACATGAACTAAACATCCTATCTTTACGCGAAGAATTATCGCGGTACATCATTGTTAAAAAATATTATCGCGGCATAGTATTGGCCCCCGCTTTATGGTGGAGTGTGAGTTCTACGACAATCATGGAATGAAGGAACGCGTATGAAATCGGGTCGTTTTATCGGCGTCATGTCCGGCACCAGCCTTGATGGTATTGATGTTGTTCTCGCGGCAATTAATGAAAATCTGGTCGCCCAGCAGGCCAGCCTGACGTACCCCATCCCGATCGCCATCAAAGATGAGATTCTGGCTATTTGCCAGGGACAGTCGCTGACGCTATCACAGCTCGGGCAACTTGATACGCGACTGGGGCGACTGTTCGCCGATGCGGTTCTGGCTCTGATGCGGCAGGAGAAGTTGCAGGCAGCGGAAATCGTCGCGATTGGGTGCCACGGGCAGACGGTCTGGCATGAGCCGACAGGCGATGCGCCGAATACCATGCAGATTGGCGATAACAATCAGATCGCCGCGCGCACCGGCGTAACGGTGGTTGGCGATTTTCGCCGCCGCGATATGGCGCTGGGCGGGCAGGGAGCGCCCCTGGTTCCGGCATTCCACCATGCGCTGCTGGCGCATCCGGTGGAGCGCCGCATGATTCTCAATATTGGCGGTATCGCCAATCTCTCTTTATTGGTGCCGGGGCAGCCGGTACGCGGCTACGATACCGGCCCCGGCAATATGTTGATGGATGCGTGGATCTGGCGTCAGTGCGGTAAGCCCTACGATCAAGATGCCCAGTGGGCCAGCGAAGGGAAAGTTATTCTGCCATTGCTGCAGGATATGTTAAGCGATCCGTGGTTTGCGCTCCCCGCGCCAAAGAGCACCGGCCGGGAATACTTCAACTATGGCTGGCTCGCGCAGCATCTGACACGTTATCCGGCGCTTCGCGCCCAGGACGTACAGACGACACTGGCTGAACTGACGGCGGTAAGTATCAGTGAACAGGTATTGCTAAGCGGTGGCTGCGAGCGTTTGCTGGTATGCGGCGGCGGTGCGCGCAATCCGCTGCTGATGGCGCGTCTGGCGGCGCTGCTGCCGGGAACCGAAGTGTCGACCACCGATGAAGCAGGCATTCGCGGTGACGATATGGAAGCACTGGCTTTTGCATGGCTGGCCTGGCGGACGCTCGCCGGGTTACCCGGGAATCTCCCGTCGGTTACCGGTGCGTCGCAAGCGTCAATATTGGGTGCCATTTTCCCGGCCAATCCAGCACAGAATAAGAGTTAACTGAAATTATCCGCGCGGGTTTGTCCGTAAACTGGATGGCGTTGTGAGAGAGCATGATGTTCTCCCGAGCCGGGAAAGTTGAAGGAAAATTGATGAAAAAAATACTTATCCTTGCTGTACCTTTTATGCTCGCGGGTTGTAGCTACTACAACCAGTTTGTGGAGCGGATGAATACGGATACCCTGGCGTATCAGTGCGACCAGAAACCGTTAACCGTTCACCTCAATAATGTCCGCCAGCAGGTCAGCTTTATTTACGATAACCAGTTGTTAAATTTGCAGCAGGGGTTATCCGCCTCGGGCGCGCGCTATACCGATGGAATTTATGTCTTCTGGTCGAAAGGCGACAGCGCCACCGTCTATAAACGCGATCGCATTGTGCTGGAAAACTGCCGGTTGCAGACCGCCAGACGTTGAGATTTCAGCCTGGGGAGCGCACAATGGCGCCACCCGTTGACTACTTTCTCATTTGCCATGCCTGATTACGACGAATTGCAGCAAATTGCGCATCTGCGCCGTGAATATACCCGTGGCGGCCTGCGTCGCCGCGACCTTCCTGCCGAACCGCTGGCGCTATTTGAGCGTTGGCTGCGCCAGGCTTGCGATGCTAAACTCGCTGACCCGACGGCGATGGTGGTGGCGACCGTTGATGAAAATCTGCAGCCTTACCAGCGTACCGTTTTGTTAAAACACTATGACGAAAAAGGGCTGGTGTTTTATACCAATATGGGAAGTCGCAAAGCGCATCAGATTGAAAAAAATCCCCGTGTCAGTCTGCTTTTCCCCTGGCATATGCTGGAGCGGCAGGTGATGGTTGTCGGCAAAGCGGAACGTTTGTCGACGCTGGACGTGGTCAAGTATTTCCACAGTCGTCCGCGTGACAGCCAGATTGGCGCCTGGGTGTCGCAGCAGTCCAGCCGCATTTCGGCGCGCGGTATCCTCGAGAGTAAGTTCCTTGAGCTGAAGCAAAAATTCCAACAGGGTGAGGTCCCCCTGCCGAGCTTCTGGGGCGGATTCCGCGTCAGCATTGAACAAATGGAGTTCTGGCAGGGCGGCGCACATCGACTGCACGATCGTTTTTTGTACCAGCAGCAAAACAGCGGCTGGCAGATCGACCGCCTGGCGCCATAAAGGGCACAAAAATGTTGTGTTAAGCGCTGGTGCTATGTGGCCCGGCGCTTTATTCTATACGCTTCATTTTTCATGCTGCATCTTCGTCAGCTGCGCTTGTCCACCGGGGACTTTCCTGATCCAGGTCCCGGTGTCTTACATGCCCGCCGCGCAATGCAACCTGAATAATTTTATGTAGATATTTTTTCGCGTCTGGCGAAAAGTCGTGTACCGGCCAAGGTGCAGTCGTTTTATACATGGAGAATTTGATGGCAAGCAGTAACTTGATTAAACAATTGCAGGAACGGGGGCTGATAGCCCAGGTGACGGACGAAGAAGCGTTAGCAGAGCGACTGGCGCAAGGCCCGATCGCGCTCTATTGCGGCTTCGACCCTACCGCCGATAGCTTGCACTTGGGGCATCTTGTTCCATTGTTATGCCTGAAACGCTTTCAACTGGCGGGCCATAAGCCCGTTGCGCTGGTGGGCGGCGCGACTGGTCTGATTGGCGATCCGAGTTTTAAAGCCGCTGAGCGTAAACTGAATACCGAAGAGACGGTGCAGGCGTGGGTGGATAAAATCCGCAAGCAGGTTGCACCGTTCCTCGATTTTGACTGTGGTGATAATTCCGCCATTGCGGCGAATAACTACGACTGGTTTGGTGGCATGAATGTGCTGACCTTCCTGCGCGACATCGGCAAGCACTTCTCCGTCAATCAGATGATCAACAAAGAAGCGGTGAAGCAGCGTCTGAACCGTGACGATCAGGGCATCTCCTTTACCGAGTTCTCCTATAACCTGTTGCAGGGTTATGACTTTGCCTGCCTGAATAAACTGCACGGCGTTACGCTGCAAATCGGCGGCTCTGACCAGTGGGGCAACATCACCTCCGGTATCGATCTGACCCGTCGTCTGCATCAGAACCAGGTGTTTGGTCTGACCGTTCCGCTGATCACCAAAGCGGATGGCACCAAGTTCGGTAAAACCGAAGGCGGCGCGGTATGGCTGGACCCGAAAAAGACCAGTCCGTACAAGTTCTACCAGTTCTGGATCAACACCGCAGATGCTGACGTGTACCGCTTCCTGAAATTCTTCACCTTCATGGACATTGCCGAGATCAATGCGCTGGAAGAAGAAGATAAGAACAGCGGTAAAGCGCCGCGCGCCCAGTATGTGCTGGCAGAGCAGGTCACGCGCCTGGTGCATGGTGAAGAAGGTCTGGTTGCGGCGAAACGTATCACTGAAAGCCTGTTCAACGGTAATCTGAGCGATCTCAGCGAAGCCGATTTCGAACAACTGGCGCAAGATGGCGTGCCGATGATCGAGATGGACAAAGGCGCGGACCTGATGCAGGCGCTGGTGGATTCCGAGCTGCAACCGTCTCGTGGTCAGGCGCGTAAAACCATCGCCTCTAATGCGGTGACCATCAACGGTGAAAAACAGTCCGATCCGGAATATGTCTTTGCCGATAGCGATCGCCTGTTTGGCCGCTATACCTTACTCCGTCGCGGTAAGAAAAATTACTGTCTGGTTTGCTGGAAGTAGTTGCGTAAAGGCAGGGGTGTGGGAAACCACGCCCCTTATTTTTGCTCTCAGGTAATCAAAATGAAGAATATTCTCGCCATCCAGTCTCACGTCGTTTTTGGCCATGCGGGCAACAGCGCCGCTGAATTTCCGATGCGCCGTCTCGGCGCCAATGTGTGGCCGCTTAATACCGTACAATTCTCTAACCATACCCAATACGGCAAATGGACGGGATGCGTGATGCCGCCAGCGCATTTAACGGAAATTGTGCAGGGGATCGCCGATATTAATCAGCTACAGCGCTGCGATGCGGTGTTAAGCGGATATCTTGGATCGGCTGAACAGGGCGAACATATTCTCGGGATCGTGCGTCAGGTCAAGGCTGCAAATCCGGCGGCGAAATATTTTTGCGACCCGGTAATGGGGCACCCGGAAAAGGGATGCATTGTGGCGCCCGGTGTGGCGGAGTTTCACGTGCGCTATGCGCTACCGGCAAGTGATATCATTGCACCAAATTTAGTTGAACTGGAGATCCTCTGTGGACACCCGGTGGCTAACGTGCGTGACGCGGTTGCAGCCGCGCGCGAGTTAATTGCCCAGGGGCCGGAAGTGGTGCTGGTAAAACATCTTTCCCGTGCTGGCCTGAGTATGGATCGCTTCGAGATGTTGCTGGTGACGGCTCATGAGTCCTGGCACATTAGCCGTCCGCTGGTGGATTTTGGTATGCGTCAGCCGGTAGGCGTTGGCGACGTGACCAGCGGATTGCTGCTGGTAAAACTGTTGCAGGGCGCAAACTTGCGCGATGCGCTGGAGCACGTTACCGCAGCAGTATATGAAATTATGCTGGCGACGAAAAATATGCAAGAGTATGAGCTGCAGGTTGTGGCGGCGCAGGATCGTATCGCCTGTCCCGAACATGATTTTAGCGCTACGCAGCTATAAGCATCGGGAAATTGCCCGACCCGCGTCGGGCAAGTATTCTTCTTACTTCAGACCTTCCGCTTCCATGGCCGCGGCAACAGCAGGGCGCGCGGCAACGCGCTGCATCCACGCCGCAATATTGCCGTAGCCAGACATATCCAGCTTCACGGCATACGCCCAGCGCAGTACGGTGAACAGATAGCCATCGGCGATGGTAAAACGGTGTCCGTTAATCCACTCTTTGTCCTGCAGACACTCATCGACATAGCGTATTTTTTTATCCAGCTGCGCGCGCGCGACGGGTTTGTAATCCTCCGGAGTATCCGGGTGAAACAGGGGCGTAAAGCCTTTATGCAGCTCTGTCGCCACGTAGTTTAACCATTCCAGCGTCTGGTAGCGGGCGATGCTTCCCACCGGTGCCAGCAGTTGACGATCGGCTACCCGGTCAGCAATATATTGCATAATGGCGACGCCCTCTGTCAGCAGCACATCATCGTCAAGCAGGAGCGCCGGTACCTGACCTTTCGGGTTGATCTGCAGATAATCTCCCCCGTTTTCGAGGCGTTTTGTCATAACGTTGACGCCTTGCAAAGTGAAATCCAGACCACTTTCGCGTAGGGCGATATGCGAAGCAAGAGAGCAAGCGCCGGGTTTGTAGAACAGTTTCATCGGTAATTCCTCGTGGCTGCAGTTCTGTGTATGTTAGTCCTCCCTGTAATAAAAAAAAACTGCTAACCGCGCGCGAGTGATACGGGGTGGTCGCGCGTCGTTCACGCCTTGCATAGATGGGGAGGTTTTATGGTCAACGGCACGAGAAGTAAGATGGGGCAAAACAAAAGTACGCTATCCGTCGCCAGGTAAGCGGAAATGCGGCTCACGTTGCAGAGAAAAATGTGTGAAAAACCCGCTGGCCTGAGTGACGAAGATGCCTCACAAACACAAGCGGGTTAACGGGTTAAATTGATGTGCCCCTGGATAGCTTACGCCGTAGCGGTATCGCTGACGCTTGCCGCTTTGTCCTCGTCCTGGGTCATCCGGTTGAGCTTCGGTGCCGTCAGCAGCATCAGAAGCGCGATAACGCCGGTTGTGGCGCCGATGTTCAGGAACACACGGCTATACACGTCGAGAGACATCAGCGGGTCTGTGACGTTTTCCGGCACTGCCATCATGTTTGCAACATAGCCACCGATGATGTTCGCGCCCGCGGTGGTCAGGAACCAGCTCCCCATAATGAAGCCCATCAAACGCTGCGGCACCAACTGGGCGACCATTGCCAGGCCCAGCCCGGAAATCATCAGCTCACCAATGCTTTGCAGGCCATAGCTGGTAACCAGCCAGCTGACATTCACAATGCCTGCGTCGCTGGCGAATTTAGCGCCCAGCGGCAGCACGAGAAACGCGCCGGAACAGAGGACCATGCCAATAGCAAACTTCATTGGCATCGGTAAGGTGTCGCCCATTTTATTATAAATGGCGGCCAGAATTGGGCTGCCGATAATGATCCAGAATGGGTTCAGCGCCTGGTACTGCTCGGGTTCGAAAGCGATACCCAGCAGGGAGTGCTCAACGTTACGAATCGCAAAGAAGTTGAGAGACGTTGGCATCTGGCTGTAGAGCACGAAGAAGATGATCGCCTGCAGCATCAGAATAAACGCGACGATCATTTTACGACGGGCCGCGCCCTGCATCGCAAAGGCTTCTTTAGCAAAGATAAAGATGATGCCCAGCGCAATGACGCCCAGCGCCATACGCGCGATTCCCTGGTTGTGCAGCAGCCAGGTCGCCACGGTAATCAGAACCACGACGCCAGCGATAGTGGCCAGCAGTTTACCCACATGCAGCGGTTCAAAATCAGGTTTAGAACCGTACTGCTTAACCCAGCGCTGACAAAAAGCAAAGTTTACGATGGTAATCATCAGTCCAACAAAGCTCAGCGCGAACGCCACGCTCCAGCCAAATTTTGCGGCCAGCCAGGGCGTTGCCAGCATAGAGAAGAAGGATCCAATATTGACGGACATATAGTACATCGTAAATGCGCCGTCCAGACGGGGGTCGTTCTTATCATAGCAGGTGGAGAGCAGTGATGACGGGTTGGCTTTAAACAAGCCGTTGCCGACGGCGATAGTCGCCATGCCGACATACACAATGGAAGTATTGTGACCCGACCAGGAGACCAGAGCATAGCCGATAGCCAGAACGATGGCGCCGAGCATAATAACGCGTTTGGTACCCAGTATTTTGTCCCCCAGCCAGCCGCCGATGGCGACGAGGCCGTAGACCAGCGCGCTAAAGGAGGAGAACAGGGTGATCGAGTCCGCTTCTGACATACCCAGTTGCTTAACCAGGTAGACGGCCATAATTCCTTGTAGGCCATAGAAACCAAAACGCTCCCATAACTCAATAGAGAAGATGAGATAGAACGAGCGTGGCTGTTTGAAAGCGTTCAAACTCACGCTTTCTGTTGGTTTATTGTTTGCAGTAGACACAAATACCTCTTTTTTTACGTCCCGTCTTAAGGGGGGTGTTCAGGGCGACGTCTGCGAAGCGCATCGCCTTTATAGTTATTCTGGAGGAAAAACGGCAGGTAATGTTCACTATCCTGGTGGTTCAGGCAAGTGTTTTGTAATGATCTGTTACATATCTCCTTGGCGTTATAATACTCGGCTGATTTAAATGTTATGCAGAGTTAAATTTCGACCATGTGCTAATGATAGCGTTTTTATCTTATTGGATGGAATTTTTCCTATGCAGTGGGTATATATTCTGCTGATAAGGTGTTTATCCAGAGATATGAGTCGAAATAGAAAAAATTAATGGTTTATTATTTCGGATTGTGGCCTGTAGGAACTGTAATCGGTCATGCTGCCTCTGAGTTCAGTAACAAGATATCAACAATACTTGTGCAGAATGAAGAGGGGGACAAATGCATAGAAATTTTATCTCTTAAAAAAACCAATAATCTGATAATTGGTTATATAAGAGAATAATCGCCGGTTTAAAACGGCTTTATTGCGAAAGCAGCATAAAAATGCGTCGCTAAACAGAGCCATTGCCAAACGGCGGGTGATGGCTCTGTCTGCTTTCAGGGATAAACCTTCTCTTTGAACTCACAAAGGTCTTCGATCAGGCAGGAGCCGCAGCGCGGTTTGCGGGCAACGCAGGTGTAACGACCATGCAGAATTAACCAATGGTGGCAATCTACCTTGAATTCGGCAGGAACGACTTTTAACAGCTTTTCTTCGACCTGCTCAACGTTCTTGCCCGGCGCAAATTGTGTCCGATTACAAACGCGGAAAATGTGCGTATCGACGGCAATCGTCGGCCAGCCGAAAGCGGTATTCAGCACTACATTGGCGGTTTTTCGCCCGACGCCAGGTAGCGCCTCAAGCGCCGCCCGATCCTCCGGTACTTCACCATTATGCTGTTCAAGCAGGATCCGGCAGGTTTTAATGACATTTTCCGCTTTGCTGTTAAAAAGACCGATGGTCTTGATATACGATTTTACACCCTCAACGCCCAGCTCCAGCATCGCCGCAGGGGTGTTGGCGCGTGGATAAAGTTTTGCCGTCGCTTTATTGACGCTGACATCGGTCGCCTGTGCTGAGAGCAGTACGGCGATGAGTAACTCAAACGGCGAGTTAAAATTCAGTTCGGTAGTGGGGTGCGGGTTGTTATCCCTGAGTCGGATGAGGATCTCAAGGCGTTTACTTTTATTCATCCTATGCTTTTCCCGTCACATCAGTAGGTGCGGCGATACCGGTTTGTACCGCGTTTGCTTTGCGCTGTTTGCTACGTTCATCAATGAGATATTTTACCGCCAGCATCATGCCGAGGCCAATAAATGCGCCCGGCGGCAGCATCGCCAGCAGGAACGGCGTGTCGGTATGAAATACTTCGATCCGCAGCGCTTTGGCCCAACTGCCGAGCAGGCTATCGGCGCCGTCAAACAGGGTGCCGTTCCCAAGAATTTCGCGCATTGAACCGAGGACAAACATGGCGCAGGTTGCCCCCATTCCGATTGAAAATCCATCCAGCGCTGACAGCGCCGGGTTGTTTTTCGCGGCGAAGGCCTCCGCGCGCCCGACCACAATGCAGTTGGTGACGATAAGCGGGATAAAGATCCCCAGCGACTGGTAAAGGCCAAAGGCGTAAGCATTAATCAACATCTGCACCACGCTCACCACCGACGCGATGATCATCACGTAAATCGGAATACGGATTTCCGCAGGCGTCCAGCGGCGCAGGCTGGAGATGGTCAGGTTCGTCAGCGTCAGTACCAGGGTGGTCGCCAGCCCAAGCCCAAGGGCGTTGGTGGCGGTAGAGGTGACGGCCAGCAGAGGGCACATCCCCAGCAACTGGACCAGTGCGGAGTTGTTTTTCCACAACCCCTGAACAATAACGTCTTTTACTTCACTCATGGTCTAGTCTCCACAGGACGTGAATGCGGAAATCTGCGTCGGCAGCGTTTGGGCATAGAGCCCGGCGCGCTTAACGGCGTTGACCACCGCGCGGGGAGTAATCGTGGCCCCGGTAAACTGGTCAAAATCGCCGCCATCTTTTTTTACCGCCCAGTGACTGTCGCTGGGCCCGTGGATCACTTTACCGGCAAACAGGGTGATCCAGTCAGAAATTCTGAGTTCGATTTTATCACCCAGCCCCGGCGTTTCGTGATGCTCTGTGACGCGGGTTCCCAGCACCGTACCGTTAAAATCAGCGGCGACCAGGAGCTGAATAGCGCCAGAATAGCCGTCCGGCGCGGTGGCTTCCATCACTGCCCCTACTGGCCGCCCATCGTTTTGCGCAATCCATATTTTATGCTGGCCTTTACCCAGTGCCGGCGCGCTAACCAGGTAGCAGTTTTTCAGCAAATCGTTGTTGTAAAGATTCGCAGGCATCACCTGGTCGAACAGGGCTTTTTGCTGCAGGCTGGCCTGGCCTTCAATTGTACTTTTGGTCAGTTCATTGATCGCCGCCGTCAGCCCGGTAGACCCTGCGGCAAAGAGCGCCAGCGTGATACCGTGTTTACGCATGCTTTTTAACATGTTCGGGTCCTCAGCGGTGGCCGTACACGCGCGGGCGCGTGTAGTGATCGATCAACGGAACGGTAATATTCGCCAGCAGCACGGCAAAGGCCACACCGTCAGGATAACCGCCAAAGCTGCGAATCAACCATACCAAAAGCCCTGCCAGGGCGCCAAAAATCAGACGTCCCCGATTGGTGGTGGAGGCTGTCACCGGGTCGGTCAGGATAAAGAATGCGCCCAGCATGGTCGCGCCGGACAACAGATGAATCTGCGGCGAGGCGAGGCTATCCGGTGAAAATAACCATCCCAATGTGGCGCAAACGGTAAGGCTTAGCAGGAAGCTCAGCGGAATATGCCAGCGGATGGCCTTCTGCCAAAGCAGGAACACGCCGCCCGCCAGCCAGGCCACATTGACCCATTGCCAGCCGAGGCCAGCCAGTGCACCGCCATAAATAGGATATTGCAGGATCTCTTTTACCTGATGACCCGCATGCAGCGACGTTTTAAAGGTATCCAGCGGCGTCGCCTGGCTGATGCCGTCAATGCCGATCCGCAGGCTATTGATATCGCCGCCCGTGGTGGTGCTCCCGGTAAAAATAATATGCAGTGCGTCACGGAAGCCCGGAATAGTCGCGGCGATCTCGTGCGGCGGGAGCCAGGATGTCATCTGTACGGGGAAGGAGATCAGCAGCACTACATAGCCAATCATCGCCGGGTTAAATGGGTTATGACCCAAACCGCCGTACAGTTGTTTGGCAATAATCACTGCGAAGGCTGTACCTAAGATAATCATCCACCATGGGGTAAAGGGTGGGATACTGATCGCCAGCAGCAGACCGGTCAGCAGCGCTGAATTGTCAGCAAGGATCGCGGGAATATTTTGTTTACGCAGCCTGAGGATGGCGGCTTCGGCGCCCCAGGCCGTTAAAGCGGCGAGGATAATTTGTAATACCGTGCCCCAGCCGAAAAACCAGGTCTGAACCACAATACCAGGTACGGTGGCGAGCAGCACCAGCAGCATAATGCGGGAAGTCTGGCGCTGATTGTGGGTATAAGGGGAACTTGCGATTCTGAAAACCATTTAATCCTCGTTAACTGCCTGCCGGGATGCTTTCCGGGCCTGAACGCGGGCGATTGCTTCAGCGACTGCCGCTTTACGGGCGTCGTCATTGGCTGCCGACGTGGGAACTGCATTTTGTTGCTCTACTTTACGCGCCTTCGCCCGGGCAATGGCGGCCTCGACGGCGGCTTTACGCGGATCAACGTCGGCAGCGGGCGGTTCGGTTGCGGCAGGCTCAGTTACCTCGGCCTGCTGCGCTGCTTTACGCGCTTTAGCGCGGGCAATGGCGGCTTCGACGGCGGCTTTACGCGGGTCAACGTCAGCAGCGGGTGGTTCAGCTGCGGCAGGCTCAGCCGCCTCGGCCTGCTGCGCTGCTTTACGCGCTTTAGCGCGGGCAATGGCGGCTTCGACGGCGGCTTTACGCGGGTCAACGTCAGCAGCGGGCGGTTCGGTTGCAGCAGGCTCAGCCGCCTCGGTCTGCTGCGCTACTTTACGCGTCTTCGCCCGGGCAATGGCGGCTTCGACGGCGGCTTTACGCGGGTCAACGCCAGCAGCGGGCAGTTCGGTTGCGGCGGGTTCAGCCGCAGCCGTCAGCTGCGCCGCCTTGCGGGCGCGAGCCTCGGCCTTACGGGCTTCACGCGCGGCGATAGCTTCACTGTTATCCGGTTTTGCACCTGGCTGCACCACTATCGGCTGCGCAGCATCACGCTGCTTGTCGCGCACGCGGGCGAGGGCGGCATTGATGGCATCCTGATCTTTGGCTGCCGGTTGTACGGCTGCTTGCTTATGACGCGCCAGACGCGCTGCTTTATCTCGCTCCAGACGCGCCTGTCGCGCTTCGAAGCGCGCTTTTGCTTCCGCTGCGCGCTTCTCTTCTTGCGCAATGGCGCTGATCTCAGCTTTCTCCTGACGGAAATACTGTACCAGCGGGATATTACTCGGGCATACCCAGGCGCAGGCGCCGCACTCAATGCAGTCTTGCAGATTGTGGCTGATGGCTTTGTCGTGCTGCTGGCCTTTACTGAACCAGTATAATTGCTGCGGCAGGAGATCGGCCGGGCAGGCGTCAGCGCAAGCGCTGCAACGGATGCAGCCTTTTTCCTCCGCCGCTTCACCCATTTCGCTGGCCGATGGCGCGAGCAGGCAGTTGGTGATTTTTACCACCGGCACATCGAGCCAGGGCAGGGTAAAGCCCATTAACGGGCCGCCCATAATGACCATTTGTTCTGTGCCGGGACAGAAACCGGCGTCTTTTAGCAGATGGCTGACCGGGGTACCGAGACGCGCCCAGACGTTACCCGGACGCGCAACCGCTTCACCAGTGAGCGTTACAACGCGTTCTGTCAGCGGTTCACCGTCCACCACCGCGCGTTTTACCGCATAGGCCGTGCCGACGTTTTGCATTAACACGCCGATATCGGAGGAGCGGCCACCGTGAGGTACCTGTTTCCCGGTCAGAATTTGCGTCAGTTGTTTCGCGCCGCCGGAGGGGTATTTTGTCGGGATCACGCGCAGTGAAATACCATGCGTGTTGGCCAGTACCGCCCGCAGCATTGAAATCGCCTGCGGTTTATTATCCTCAATACCGATCAGCACCTGACGCGGTTGCAGGATATGGGCAAGGATGCGGATACCTTCAACAATCTGCGCCGCACAGTCCTGCATCAGACGATCATCGGCGGTGATATAGGGCTCGCACTCGGCGGCGTTGATAATTAATGTCTCAATTTTATCGCCGCCACCGCGCAGCTTCGATCCGGTCGGGAAACCGGCGCCGCCCAGACCGGCGACGCCGAACTGATGAATGCGCTCAATCAGCTCTTCACGGGATCTATTCTGGTAATCACTCCAGCCGTCGCGTTCAATCCAGCGATCTTCGCCGTCGGCATCAATAATGACGCTCATCTCCGCCAGCGCAGAAGGATGGGCGGTCGAGTGGGGCGCGATAGCCGTCACCGTACCGGAGGTCGGGGCGTGAACGGGCAGCATTTTGCCCCAGCCGCGCGTCAATGGTTGGCCGCGCAGCACACGATCGCCAGGCTGTACGCACAAAACTCCTTCATCACCAATATGTTGTTTCAACGGAATGACAAAACGCTGCGGCAGAGGAACCTGGCGCAGCGGCGTACCGTTGGACTGGGTTTTCATTTCAGGCGGATGAATGCCGCCGTTGAAATCCCAGATGTTGTCTTTGCGAAAAGCGGAAAATAACTTAAACATGTTGTTCCACAGGAATATTGCGTACCGGAATGGTTTGAAGATCCCATTTCCAGCTTGCTGTCGTCGCGGCAACCGGGCGCAATTCGATACATTGCGTCGGACAAGGGGCCACGCAAAGATTACACCCGGTGCAGATGTCGCTCATCACCGTATGCATGGCGCGGGTCGCGCCGACAATGGCGTCGACAGGACAGGCCTGAATGCATTTCGTGCAGCCGATGCAGTTCGCTTCGTCGATTACTGCCAGCATTCGGGCAGGCGCTGACTCTTGTTCATCGCCATCAATGGGTTGCGGGTCAACGTTCAGCAGTTCGGCGATTTTGAGCATCACCGCTTCGCCACCGGGTGCGCAACAGTTAATTTTCTCTCCCTGGGTACCAACAGCCTCCGCGTAGGGGCGGCAGCCAGGGTAACCGCACTGACCACACTGGCTCTGCGGGAGCAACGCATCGATTTTTTCAACCACCGGGTCATCTTCCACCGCGAAACGGCGTGAGGCGTATCCCAGAATTAAGCCGAAAACCAGACCAAGCAGGCTAAGCGCGATCACGGCTATCCAGACAGCGTTCATTACAACTTCACCAAACCACTAAAGCCCATAAATGCCAGAGACATTAAACCGGCGGTAATCAATGCAATCGCATTGCCGCGAAAGGGGGCCGGAACATCCGCAACCACCAGACGTTCGCGAATGGCGGCGAACAGCACCATCACCAATGAAAAGCCTACCGCGGCAGCGAAGCCGTACAGCGCTGATTGCAGGAAATTATGTCCAAGGTTAATGTTTAACAGCGCAACGCCAAGCACCGCACAGTTGGTGGTGATTAGCGGCAAGAAAATGCCTAACAGGCGATACAGTGCCGGGCTGGTTTTGCGTACCACCATCTCGGTGAACTGCACCACGACGGCGATGACGAGGATAAAAGCCAGCGTGCGCAAGTAGATCAGGTCGAGCGGGATAAGGATCCAGGTATCGATCAGCCAGGCGCAAATCGAGGCCAGGGTCATCACAAATGTGGTGGCGAGACCCATCCCCATCGCGGTTTCCAGTTTTTTGGAAACCCCCATAAACGGGCACAATCCAAGGAACTTCACCAGCACGAAGTTGTTAACAAGGACAGTGCCAATAAAGAGCAGTAAATAATCAGCCATCATTCGACCTGAAATAGAAATAGCCCGCTATTATCGAATAAATCAATACCGGCGACAATAGGTTAACTGTGTGGTTATTACGGATTCACAAAGGTTCGCTTAACGCGCCGGGAGCGCCTGAAGTAAGGCGCCAGCAGCGCCGCAGCAAGCAGGGGGAACAGTAGCTGGCGCAGCGCCAGAGTATCCGTCACCGGAGAGAAAGCGAAAGCTTTTATCGCCAGCAACAGGGTTATCAGTAACCAGATGATATAGTGTTTTGGCACAATTTTCCGCCGTTTGAAGAAGGCAATGGTCAGCCACAGCGTATAATACCACATGGCAGCGGCGAATATCAGCGATGCAATCCACAGCGCAAGATGTCCGCTACTCATATCGCTCAGTAATGTATAAGTCTGAGAAGAGATCAGCGCATGAGCAAAAATAAGCAATGATAATGAGGCGCTAAGTAAGGCAACCAGTAGCCATGCCAGCGGCGCAAGTAGCCATCCGCCAATACGTTCCGCAGAGTGCGAGGACATTGTGACTCCTGAATTCAATGCAAATGATTCCCGCCATACTTCGGGTTGCGGGGTGTGGTGTTTCTTGATTACGGTTATTCACCCCATCCATGGGTTTCGCCCTTCGGGCCGCCGCAAGTCGTGTTTAATCCGCTTCCGGCTGATTTATCATGCCGTTCGGCCGGTGATGCCCTTCTCGTTTTCGGGGTGCACCGCGTTGTTAAAAAAACGCCTGCGTATTTTTTGTCCGCAAAGGTAAATTATTTAGTCAATGTAAATAAAACGCCGGACGGAAAGTATAAGCAACGGGCATGAATGATTACCGTCTTTTATTGCACGTAGCGCCAGACGGATTTAGGGACTTCGCCTATGTTGAACAATTTACCGCCGGAAACCAGCTCCGCCCGACGATGATCGGCGGCGCGATACATGTTGACGATCTCTTCACTGTCGGTAAGGGAATAGTTGAGATGGTCAAAAAGTTTTTCCAGACTTTCCAGTGAACTGATTTTACGGAATTTTAATAAGTAGTCCTGAACGGTCATTTGCGTATCCATTTTATAATGGGAATAAAAAGTAGAATATACCAATTCTTAGTAAACCTGTTCTCAACCAGCAGTTCCTTTTCGGGCTGACTGTATGGAATTATTTCGGTTGTAAATACCTATGACAAGAACAGATGATGTTTCTGGCCTGGTAAAAAGAAATTTAAGAATATTCCAGAACTGAATCAGGCGCCGGGTGGCGCCTGGAAGAGAAGATTAACGCTGTTCGCCTCGGCTGGCAATAACGTTTTGGTCGCAAAAAACGCTTTTTCCATTTTCGCGCCAGGTTTGGTTGTTGAACGGCGTATACCGCTGTTGTCGCCATTAAGCACGCCGCCGGACAGTCCGTTTCTGAAGCGATTGCCCGGCGGCGAAGCGGAACGGCTTTATTTCGCTAACGGCGTTGTCCGGGCAGCATCAACGGCAGGCGGAGATTGGTAGTTATCAATATGGTGAGCAATAACTAAAAGCAAGGATGAAACGCCCAAAACAATCCAGCCAATAAGTTCTACAATACGATTAAAAACGTTTTCCATAACTCTACAACAGCAGTGAACCAGACCAGAATGGTACTAAATGACTGAAACAACGCAAGTGGTAGCGGATTATTGTTGCACAACTGGCGTAAAGGTGAGCAATTGCAATTAGACTAACCCGTCGGCAGGAGCTGGCTGATGCGGAGATTATGGTGACAAAATTATCTTTCGATAAAGGGGCCGAGAAATGAGTGATGCTATTCGGGTGGGATTAATCGGTTACGGTTATGCAAGTAAAACTTTTCATGCGCCACTGATCAGCGGTACACCGGGAATGACGCTGGCAGCGATTTCCAGCAGTGATGAAAGCAAGGTTCTGGCTGACTGGCCGATGGTGAAGGTGGTGTCGCAGCCAGCGCAACTTTTTCACGACCCAACGCTGGATCTACTGGTTATTCCTACGCCAAACGATACCCATTTTCCGCTGGCCAGAGCCGCGCTGGAAGCGGGGAAACACGTTGTGGTGGATAAGCCTTTTACCGTGACACTGTCACAAGCTCGCGAGCTTGAGGTTATTGCGAAAGCTACAGGGCGGCTGCTGTCCGTCTTCCATAATCGTCGCTGGGATAGCGATTTTCTCACGGTGAAGGCGCTGATTAATGACGGTTTACTCGGTGAAATCGGCTATTTTGAATCGCATTTTGATCGCTATCGTCCGCAGGTGCGTAATCGCTGGCGCGAACAAGGCGGGCCGGGTAGCGGTATCTGGTACGATCTTGGCCCGCACCTCCTCGATCAGGCGATTAATCTCTTTGGCCTGCCGGTCAGCTTGAGCGTCGATCTGGCGCAATTGCGGCCGGGCTCCCAGTCCACCGACTATTTTCATGCCGTGTTAGCTTATCCACAGCGCCGTGTGGTGCTGCACGGCACGTTGCTGGCAGCGGCGGAAACGGCTCGTTATATTATTCATGGCTCACGGGGAAGCTATGTTAAATATGGCCTCGACCCGCAGGAGGCGCGGCTGAAAAGCGGTGAACGCCTGCCGCAAGAGGACTGGGGATACGATATGCGCGATGGGGTATTGACTCGGGTAGACGGTGAAGAGCGAACCGAAGCGTCGTGGCTCACGCAGCCGGGAAATTATCCCGCATATTATGCCGCCATTCGCGACGCCCTTAATGGCGTAGGTGATAATCCGGTCCCGGCGAGTCAGGCTATCCAGATAATGGAGTTGATAGAACTTGGGCTGGAGTCGGCAAGGCACCGGGCGACGCTGTGCCTGAATTAACGGTACGGCGTGCCTCTCGCTCCTGAAAAGCGCATTCCCCGTCCAGGAACGGGGAATGGCGCGACTATGCGCTTTGCCGTACGTGCGCAATGAGCGCGTTTTTTTCTTGCTGGCTTAAAAACGCCAGTTCCAGGCCATTGATCTGCGCCTGGCGAATCTGCTCCTGACTCAGCCCGGCAGCCGGGGCAGCGACGGTATATTCGTGGATAATATCGACGCCCTGAACGGCGGGATCATCGGTGTTAATACAGGCCAGTACACCCTGTTCCAGGAAGGTTTTCAGCGGATGCTGAGCCAGCGATGGCACGGTGCTGGTCTGAATATTTGACGTCAGGCAGGACTCAATACCGATTCTCTGTGCGGCAAGAAAATCCATCAGCGCCGGATCCTGCACCGCCTTTACGCCGTGACCAATACGTTCCGCACCGAGTTCGCGAATTGCCTGCCAGATGCTTTCCGGTCCAGCCGCTTCGCCCGCATGTACGGTGATACGCCAGCCTGCATCACGCGCGCGGCTAAAGTGGTCGATAAACCGATGTCCAGGGAAGCCGAGTTCATCCCCGGCCAGATCAAGGGCGGTAATGCCTTCACGATGGGCGAGCAGGGCTTCCAGTTCTTCCTGACAGGCCGCTTCACCGAAGGTGCGGCTCAGGATACCGATCAGCCGCGCTTCGACGTTAAAGTCGCGGCTGCCTTCTTTTACGCCAGCGATCACCGCTTCCACAACGCCCGCTACCGGGAGCTGGTGGGTCATTGCCATATAGCGTGGAGAGAAGCGGAGTTCGACATAATGCAGGCCGTTTTGCGCGGCATCTTCGAGGTTTTCATAAGCGACGCGGCGGCAGGCTTCCAGAGAGGCCAGCACTTTCACCCCCCAGTCAAGCTTAGAGAGAAAGCTGACCAGGTCAGGCTCATTGCTGGTGACCTGTACATGTGGACGCAGTGTGTCGAGAGTGGTTGCCGGAAGAGGCAGGTTAAACTGACGGCCAAGATCGAGGATGGTTTGGGCCCGGATATTGCCATCAAGGTGGCGATGGATGTCGGTTAATGGCAAAGTTAAATCAATCATGGGCGCACTCTTTTTAGTTAAAGTGCGCACCATTGTACATCAGAGTCATATCGTCGTCATACTTCACGTTATCTGTATGCCGGCGGTGGTGCGGATAGCCAGGATGAAAATTATTCTGGCAAGGAAATTGTTCATAGCAAAACGCTATTAATCATAGTCAATCCGTATTTAATTTTGCCTGTCAGATTTTCTATAGTCTCCAGTGCTATTTTTCCCCGCGCTGAGTAGCGGGCTATTTTAAAAAGGACTCTGGGAATATGATTTTCACGTTAAAGAAATTCGCGGTACCGCTGGTTGTAGCCAGTACGCTGCTGTTGGCTGCCTGCAAACCGGGAGAGCAGGACCCTAATCATATCAAAGTCGGCATCATGGCTGGCGTTGACCAGGATGTATGGGCGGTGGCGCAGAAGGTGGCGAAAGAGAAGTACAACCTCGACGTTGAGGTGGTGACCTTTACTGATTTCGTTCAGCCCAACGAGGCGCTCAACAATGGCGATCTGGATGTCAACGCTTTCCAGCACAAGCCCTATCTAGACAAACAGATTCAGGAGCGCGGTTATAAGCTGGTTCCGGTCGGCAGGACATTCGTTTATCCGATAGCTGCCTACTCGAAGAAAATCAGCGCGATCGCGCAACTGCCGGATGGTGCGCAGGTCGCGGTGCCGAACGATCCCACCAATCTCGGGCGTTCACTGCTTCTTTTGCAAAAACAGGGGCTTATAAAGCTTAAGGATGGCGTAGGGCTGTTGCCAACGTCGCTGGATATCATTAGCAACCCGAAAAAGCTAAAAATCATCGAGATCGAAGCGCCGCAGCTCACTCGTTCGCTGGACGATAAGCAGATAACGCTGGCGATTATTAACACCACTTTTTCCAGTCAGGTGGGGTTATCGCCGTCGCGTAACGGTCTGATTGTTGAAAGTAAAGATTCACCTTATGTGAATATTTTTGCCAGCCGGATCGAAAATAAAGACAGCGAAAAAGTGAAAAATCTGGTTAAAGCCTATCAAAGCGATGAAGTCGCAACCGCTGCAGAAACACTGTACAAAGGCGATGCGGTTAAAGGCTGGTAGCGTTAAGGTTAAATACAGGATTTTTTGTCGGCCCGGCAAGCGAAGCGCTGCCGGGAAATTACAGAAAAAGACACTTTTTTAGCAATCTGAAGCCGGTAGCTCGCTACCGGCTTTTTATCGCTATTTTTGAATCAAATAGCGGATGGTTGGCCCGTCCTGTTGAATATCAAGTACCGTATAGCCGTGATTTTTCGCATCCAGCGGAATATTGTTAATCGACTGGGGACAGTCGCTGACCACTTCCAGAATCTCGCCTTTCTTTAATGAAGGCAAGGCTTCAAGGGTGGCGATAGCCGGATAAGGGCAGGGTTCGCCAACCATATCAAGGCGATAATCAGGAACGAAAGTTTTCATGCTGTCTCCTTAATGGCCGTTGTGGCAAAGGGTTTCCGGCGGAAAAAACGCTTTTCCCAGACGATAACCAGTATCAGCGCGATCAGTAACAAAAGATAGGTCACCAGCAGGCCGCCGAAAGGGCCAAAGGCCGCCAGAAGGTTGACTTTATCCCAGTGCGTGGCCAGCGCCGGAGAGAGTCCGTCCCAGTAGTATGCGAGGATAGTTGATCCGATAACGTTGCCCAGACCAACCCACCAGTAATGCACCTGGCCCTCTACCGCACGATACATCCAGCCGGTTTCGCAACCGCCTGCCAGCACAATGCCGAAACCAAATAACAGACCTCCGATAACCGCATTCGGCCCCGCCCACATAATTTTCGGTTCCATACCCAGTTGCACGTAGCTGAAGATACCGATAGCGCTGGCGGCCATACCGAAAATAATCGCTTTCGCCATATTGGTGCGACCGGTGATCCACATGTCGCGGAAGGCGGAAGTAAAACAAATTTGCGCCCGTTCGATAAGCAGCCCGAATCCTACGCCAAACAACAGCGCCATACCGAGTTTGGGGTGGTTAGCCGCAGTCAACAGCCCCCAGGCGATCATGGCGAAAAAGACCACCATCCCGTAGCGGAAACGACGTCGAGCCTGGTCAGGTTTTTGCGTCAGCGGTGACGCTTGCGACACTTTCTGCATCTTAACCGGGATACGAAAGACGGGCAGGAGCGTAAAGCGAGCGCCGAACCAGGTGCCGATGGCGGTCGCGATAGCAAAAAACCAGGCGTGCAGAGAAAATTGCGGAATACCGGTGAAGAAGGCGGCCAGATTGCAGCCCATTGCCAGACGGGCGCCGAAACCGGCGATAATCCCGCCAGCAACGGCCTGAAGAATACGAATCCGGCTGCGGGGAAAACGTAGCTTAACGTTATTCGCCCACAGTGCGGCGGCGAAACAGCCGCCAAACATGCCGATAATCATCATGCCATCGATTCGGGTGAGCGGTGTGCCGTCAAGATGAATCAGTTTATAGTAGCCCCATTCTTCACTATGCACGCCGACCAGTTGCAGTAATTGTCCGCCCCAGCGGGTGAATTCACCGGTCACGGCCCAGAAGGTGCCGGTAATGCCGAAGTAGTAGGTGGAGAGAATGCCTGCAGCGATAACAGCGGGAACGGGTGACCAGAATTTAATCATCCATGTTTGTTTGAATTGTTGCCATTTCATGAAAATGCCTCTGAACTCAGAAGGTATTACCCGTAGCGGGTTGAAGAGATGCGATAATACGCTGCTTAGTGCCTAAAAACACTCGACAGGATCAAATTGAACAATAAAGCGCATACCAAAGGCCACTCACTGTTGTTGGTGGCCTTTACAAACCCTGATATCAATCACCGTTTGCGCGATGAGTTAAGCGCTGAACCGTCTCCGCGTTCCTCAGTTAATGCAACCCGCGCAGGGCGGCAATCAACCCTTGTACACCCTTTTCCAGCTTTGCGCGCGGGCACCCGGCGTTCAGGCGGACAAAACCCTTTCCCTCATCTCCGTAGGTGTCGCCGGGCATGATGGCGACCTTCTGCTCCTCAATTAACGCTCTTTGCAGGGAGCGGTCATCAATGGCCAGCGGCCGCAGATCAATCCACGCCAGATAAGTTGCCTGCGGTGGGCGCCAGTTCAGTTCAGGAAACGCCTGATTCAACTGGTGGGCGATATAGCGCATATTTTCTTGCAGGTATCCACGCAGGGCATCCAGCCAGGGCGCACCTTCGCGATAGGCAGCAATATGCGCGACCAGCGCCGGCACGGAAGGAGAAGAGAGGCCATCGCGGTTTTTAAGCGCATGTAGATAGCTTTCACGCACGGCGGGATCGTCAATCATCCCGTATGCGCCAGTAAAAGCCGGTATATTGAAGCTTTTCGAGCCGGAAGTGAAGAGCGCCCACGGGCTGCGGGCGACATCGCACCACGGCGTGTGCTGATGCCCGTCCCACACCATATCCATATGGATCTCGTCGCTAATCACCTTCACGCCGTGCTTTTCACACAGCCGTGACAGGATTGCGAGCTCTTCGCCGGTCCACACCTTGCCGGTCGGGTTGTGTGGGCTACACAGCAGCAGTACGGTATTGCGCGGCTCAGCCAGTACCCGTTCCATCTGCGCCATATCGCAGTGCCACTGATTGTTATTGCGCGTTAGCGGAACCGGGACAAGGCGCCGCTGGTTGCTTTCGATGGTTTTATAAAAGGCGTCGTAGGCCGGCGTGTGTACCACGATACCGTCACCGATCTCTGACCACTGGCGAATCATCTCCGCCACCATATAGATAACCGATGGCCCGTAAACAATGGCTTCGAGGTCGATTGGGCTATGAAAACGGCTGGCGAACCAATGCGTCACCGCATTGAGAAATTCCTCGTTTTTCCAGCGGCTATAACCAAAAACGCCGTGCGCCAGCCGTTTGCTGACGGCATCAAGAATGCAAGGCGCGGTGGTGAAATCCATATCTGAGATAGTAAACGGCAACAGATCGGCCGCGCCAAAGCGATCGGCAACATAATCCCACTGCGTACACCAGGTTCCATGACGATCAACCGGTGTTGAAAAATCAAACATCAGAATTTCCTTAATCATCACCCCCTCATGACAGAGGGGGCGGAGCTTATGCCTCGACGGTATTCATCAGGACGGCCATTTCATCTTTCACAGACTGTACCTGCGGGCCAATAACCACCTGCAGGTTGTGCTGGTTAAGCTGCACAACACCGATAGCGCGATTCGCTTTCAGCGCAGCACTATCGACTTTGCTCATATCGTTCACTGACAGGCGCAGACGGGTAATGCAATTATCGAGAGAAACGATATTTTCCGCGCCGCCGAGCGCCGCCAGAATTGCCGGAACGTTATAACCTGATTTTCCGGTGACGCTGGTGACGGCCTTCTCAAATGTACTATGCGTTTCAACATCGCGCCCTGGCGTTTTCAGGTTAAAGCGGGTGATGGCGAAACGGAAGATGCCGTAGTAAACCGCAAACCAGATTGCCGCGACAACCGGTACCATGTACCACCTGGTGGACAGGCCATGGAGAATGCCGAAGACCACAAAGTCGATAATGTTACCGTCGGTGTTGCCGATAGTAACCCCGAGGACAGCCATCATGGTGAAGCCAAGACCGGTCAGCAAGGCGTGGATAACGTACAACACCGGAGCGACAAACAGGAATAAAAACTCCAGCGGTTCAGTGGTGCCGCCAACCACGCAGGCGATGACGCCGGAAATCAACAGCCCCTTAATTTTATGGCGGTTTTCCGGGCGAGCGCAGTGATACATCGCCAGCGCCGCACCCGGCAGACCGCCGAGGAATGCCGGCATTTTTCCTTGTGAAAGGAAACGGGTTGCGCTTTCAGAGAAGCCGTGGGTGGTCGGACAGCTCAGCTGCGCCTGGAAAATAGTCAACGCGCCGCTGACGCTGTGACCGCAAACGTCCATCGTTCCTCCCGCTTCGGTAAAACGAATCAGCGCCACCAGGATGTGGTGCAGGCCAAAAGGGAGGAGTAACCGTTCCCCGGTGCCGAAAATCATCGGGCCAAAATCACCCGCACTATTGATAATGCGGCCGAGAGCATTTATGCCCATAGCGAATACCGGCCATACAAGAGGAATAACGAGGCCGATTAAGCCGAGAACCACGGTGGTAATGATCGGCACAAAACGGGTGCCGCCGAAAAAGGCGAGCGCGTCCGGCAGACGGATAGTGTGAAAACGCTCATGCAGCATCCAGACGATGATCCCGGCGATCACCGCGCCGAGGATCCCGGTGTCGATGGATTGAATGCCAATAATATTCTGAATGTTATGGGCTTTAAGAACAGCAGCATCGGTGGTTGGCAGAATCCCCTTTGCTGTCAGCCAGAAGTTAACCGCGAGGTTCATGACGGCATAACCAACAAAACCAGCGAAAGCGGCAACGCCTTTGTTTTCACGGGCCAGACCCAATGGAATGGCGATACAGAACATCACGGGCAGAAAGCTGAAGGCGAATGAGCCGATTTTACTCATCCACACAAACACCGCCTGTAGCAGCGGCAGATCCAGCCATGGCAGGAGAGTAAGAACATCATGGCTACTTAAAGAGCTGCCGATCCCCAGCATGATCCCGCAAAAGGAGAGGAGCGCCACGGGCAACATAAAGGTTTTCCCTAACTGCTGGAAAAATTCCCACATCGTAATTTTGGTTGCTGTTTTCGCCGTCATAACACGAATCCCGGTTCTTTATGTTATTGGTAGGAGGTAACGTGACGGCAAGATAAAACGTTTTACCTTTTTTTAGTGCGATAAAAATCACATATTCAAGCGATAATAAGGTTTATAAAGAGAGCATGATGATAAAACGTTTTATCGACAGCCAAAGGGAGTCGGCCTGAAGTTATGGCTATCGCGAAGAAAATCACCATTAATGATGTCGCGCAGGCGGCGGGGGTATCGGTCAGTACGGTATCGCTGGTGCTGAGCGGCAAAGGACGTATCTCGTCGGCAACCGGCGAGCGTGTCAATCATGCGATTGAGCAATTAGGCTTTGTGCGTAACCGGCAGGCGGCATCTCTGCGCGGCGGGCAGAGTGGCGTTATCGGCCTGATTGTCAGCGATCTGTCGAAACCGTTCTATGCGGAAATGACTGCCGGATTGACCGATGCGCTTGAGTCTCAGGGCAAAATGGTTTTCCTGACTCAGGGAGGGCATTGTGGTGAAAAAATGCTCCAGCGTTTTGATACCCTGGTATCGCAAGGCGTTGATGGCGTTGTGATTGCCGGGGCGATTGACCAGGGCGCGGAACTGCGCGATCGGGCGGCGGAGGCTGGCATGCCGCTGGTATTTGCTTCCCGAGCCAGCTATCTCGACGATGTCGATCTGATCCGTCCGGATAACATGCAGGCGGCTCAAATCGTCACCGAACATCTGATCCGCCGTGGGCATCAGCGCATTGCATGGCTGGGAGGACAAAGTTCATCTTTAACTCGTGCCGAGCGGGTAGGCGGCTACTGTGCGACTTTGCTGAAATATGGTCTGCCGTTTCATAGCGAATGGGTGATTGAGTGTGATGCGAGCCAGAAGCAGGCGGCAGAAGCGATGACGGCTCTGTTACGGAAAAATCCAACGATTAGCGCGGTGTTATGCTACAACAGCGTGATTGCTACCGGTGCATGGTTTGGCCTGATGCGCGCCGGGCGGCAGAGCGGCGAAGATGGTGTTGAAAGCTATTTTGAACAGCGCGTCGCGCTGGCGGCATTTGCCGAATTACCCGAAGCCGCGCTGGACGATCTGCCGCTGACCTGGGTGATAACCCCTGCGCGTGAAATGGGAAAAAGCCTGGCGGATTGTATTTTACGGCGTATGACAGAGGGGCAGGGAACGGCCAGAAATCAGATAATGTCCCCCCGACTGGTTACCCGGAAATAGCCCCTCGTAAGGGGCTATTCCAGATTGCTGACAAAGTGCGTTTTTCCGGAATTGCCCGGCGGCGCTTCGCTTGCGCGGGCCTACGATAAATCCATAACATGATGATATTATTGGTTTTACATGCCAGGTAAGGCGATAGCCGCCACCCGGCAGAAATGCGAGCACAATATCTAAATCAGGTTTGTCATCAGCCTCAAATAGCCCCTCGTAAGGGGCTATTCGTTGCTTACTGCTGTGAAGCGGCTGGCGGAACCGCTTCTTGCGGCGCTGCTGGCTCAGATACCGGAAGCCCTAATCCAAACATCCCGGCAAACTCATCCAGCGGCATTTTCTGCCCGTTGAGCGTCACCTGGCCATCAGCGTACTGCAGGCTGGTGGTAATGGCGTTATCTTCCATGGTGGTAATACGGAACATCTGCCCCATAGCCGCCAGGCCTTTCACCTGCTGATCTGCCAGTTTGGCGGCGTCTGCCGGCTGGTAGCCTTCAAGCCCGGCAATTCGGGTCATAAACTCTGTCGCCATCGCTACCGGGATCACCAGCTTGCCGTCGAGGGACTTAACGCTACGATCCACTTCATCCGCCAGGGTTTGCGGCGGCGCGGTGATCAGCGACGGATCTTTCAACAGAACCGAAAGGTTTAAGGTGGTTTCGCCTTTCGCATTGTGCCAGCTCAGCGGCGAAATGGTCAGTGACGGAGTGCCTTTGAGCATCATCGGCAGCAAATTTAAAAACGTTTTTACCAGCGCCTGATTATACAGATCGCGGTTCTGCGCCAGTTGCGGGTCCGCCATCAGCGCCTGCGCTTCGGCATTGTATTTTTGACTGAACTGATGGAAAGCCTGGCCATCAATATTGTCCAGTTTCACGGTTAACCTGCCGCCACCGATATCCTGATTTTGCAGTTTCAGGCTGTTCACGGTGTAATCCAGTTGACTATTAATGCCTTTACCATCGGTGGTCAGCGAAGAATTGCCATCGATTTTCATTCCTTCAAACCGCGCCAGCTCTTTGCCTTCAACGCCAATTGACATCTTTTCCAGCGCGAGGGTTTGTTTGCCAATGCGCTCGTTGAAACTGGTCAATTGGGTCTTGCCATCAGCCTTCAGGTTATTAAAGGTGAACTGGACTTTCTGGTTATATTCGTTGACCGCGTTGATCTGCCCGCTGTCCGCCTCGCCGGTCAGACTGATGGTTTTGCCCTCGCGGTCGGCATCCAACTGGAACTGGCCGCCGCTGAAGGTGACTTTTTCCTCACCGTTGGTGTAATCCAGTGGTTTGAGCACAATTGCGGACTGATTATCGCCATTCCATGCGATACGCGTATCAATGGTGAATGGCGTATCGCCTTTCGCAATATTGAACAGCGCCTTGCTGGTGTCATTGTTGACTAACGTGGTTTTGACGGCAGCCATTGATGGGACGAGATTGCCGTTTCTGAGTGAAGACAGCGGGAAGGGGCCGTGATCGACAACGTCGTCAAAAAGCAGCGATTGCCCGGCGGCGAGCCAGCCGGTCTCTTTTCCGGAAATGGGTTTAACCACCAGTTGCAAATGGCTGCTGAACAGGCCTCGCTGATAGTTTTGGTAAGTCAGCTCCACGCCTGCCTGCGGTAAGCTATTTTGCAACTGGGCATTAGCCTGCTGCACCATAGCAGCAATATGGCTTTCCAGCTGTTTCCCGGTGTACCAGGCTCCGCCTGTCCAGACGACGCCCAGCGCGATGATAACTCCTGCTGCGACCAGCGATTTTTTCATAGTATTTATCCATAAATGAAACCAGGCGGAGGGTACCACCTGGTTGTGTTGTCATGATGGGAAAGTCTGGCAACTGTGGCTAAAAAGTTCAGTATATTACTGGAGCTTATTGAACACGCGCGCCACACGCCCGGAGCCGCTCACCTGCACTGGCGATTCGTTACACGCGATGAAGGCCGATTCGCCCGGCTTCAGCGCCAGACTCTGCTCGCCTTTAGTGATAACCGCTTCACCCTCAACGCAGAACAGAATCGCCGCGCTATCCTGAGCGATAGTGGTCGCCTGTGCCGACAGATCGTGCAGGGAGAAGGCAAAATCATCAACCGGAATCGGGAAATCCAGCGTCGCTCCGTGGGAGACCGGCTGAGTCAGCAGCTCGTTCGCCGGTTTTGCTGCAAATTTGACGTTAGCCACCAGTTCAGGAATATCGATGTACTTTGGCGTCAGCCCCGCGCGCAGGACGTTGTCTGAATTGGCCATCACTTCCAGCGCCACGCCCTGAAGGTAGGCGTGCGGCGTTTCCGCGAACAGGAACATCGCCTCACCCGGATTAAGCCTGACGACATTGAGCAACAACGGAGAGAACAGGCCGCTATCGTCCGGATAGAATTCGGCAATCAGGCGAATAGTCTGCCACGGCTCGCCCTGTTCGTTATCCAGCGCGACCTGCAGGACGCTTAGCGCATGCGTCTTCTGTTCGCCTTTCATATTCAGCAGGCCGGCAAACAGCTTACGCAGATGCTCTTCGTCCGGCTGTGCGAGGAACTGGGCAATAGCCGGATGAGCATCGGCCACTGGCTGCAACAGGTTCACGATCTCGGCAAATTCGCGGAAGGCGTTCATCGCGAGGAACGGCGTCAGGGCGAAAACCAGTTCCGGCTTGTGATTCGGATCTTTATAGTTACGCTCAGCGGCATCAAGCGGGATCCCGGCGGCATTCTCTTTCGCGAATCCCACCTCTGAAGCTTGTTTGTTTGGATGAACCTGAATCGACAGCGGCTGTGAAGCACAAAGAACTTTGAACAGGAAAGGGAGTTCACCGAAGCGCTCAGCCACTTTAGCGCCGAGCAGGGCCGCTTTGTCGCTGTCGATCACTTCGCGCAACGAACGCTGGTGACCGGTAGTATCCAGAATCCGCGAGCTACTTTTCGGATGCGCTCCCATCCACAGTTCGGCCATCGGCAGGTTGTCTGGATTGGCAATTCCATACAGTTCGGTTAAGGCGGTGTGACTTCCCCAGGCGTAGTTTTGCACTGAGTTGATGAGTTTTTGCATTCTCAATCCCTGTTCCACTTGATAATTATTCTCTCTATTAAACCAGCAAACGGGCGATAAGCAACCGGGGAGAAGAAAAAGTCGTCTTTGTCTCAGTTTTTGTTAAAGAATTGTGTAAAATCAACTGACTCGCTTTTCTACGGGCAAATGGAGTGTCTGCCCGAATTATAATCATCCAGGCAGTAAGTGAGAGCACAATGTCGAATAAACCATTTGTATATCAGGATCCTTTTCCACTGAAAAAGGACGATACCGAGTATTATCTTCTCAGCAGTGATTACGTCTCCGTCGCCGAATTTGCAGGCCAGGAGATTCTGAAAGTTGAACCTCAG